>Ga0116231_10002871_pt1 | contig 35935 bp, 29 predicted proteins | sample S1TSphgellanicum_2_FD_89695 | JGI IMG/M metagenome (GOLD analysis project Ga0116231, IMG submission 89695) | Host-associated microbial communities from peat moss isolated from Minnesota, USA - S1T2_Fd - Sphagnum magellanicum MG | ecosystem: Host-associated > Plants > Peat moss > Unclassified...
ATTTTAAAAATGTGTTAAAAAAAAATATCATAAAATAATACCTTTTTTTGGTAATAAATTTAGATTTTGGTGAAGAAGAATTCAAAAAATTTTAGTCTTTTTTTTTTTGGTGGTGAGTTTTTGTTGTTTTGAAAAAAAAAAAAAGATTAGGAAAAATGTGTATTTTCAATGTAAAATGCATATTTTTCACCCAAAAATGCCACTTGGGAAAATTTTAGAAACTAGTAAAAATAACATTGTGAGAACTTGAAACCTACCTCTAGGCTTAAACCTACATAGGTAAATACAATTTTTTCATCTTATTCAGATAGATCATAGGGCTCTAAAGTGAATCAATGAAGCTAGCTAATAGTTGCCACAAGCCACGAATAGTTGGTATAATATACATTATGGTATATAAATATTTCAGAATATTTGATGATTTATTAAAAAGAATAATTGAATATGTAATTTCTTTTCATCTATAAATTTTTTAATGATTAAAATATCATGCAAATTGAATAGGTTATGATATTATATTTTGATTCTAAAAATATAATGGTGCATACAAGTTTGAATTATAAACTTAATGGTATGTAGTTTCATATGTCCCATGACATTTTGAAATTGAAAAATTGAAACCATATACAATATCCTCCATGATGAGTATTTCTACATCAGTTTTGTCCAATCACAGCTGGGCTCCACACTTTACATTATTAATGATGTTCAACCTAAGGTTGGAATGTTAATATGTTTGCATTTGTTCCTTGAATCATACAATATCAAACAAAATGCCATGATCATATCTATTTTAAATGAAATCATTTCCATTTCCACTAAAACAAATACCAAACTTCAATTTACTAATTTTTTAAATCTACAATTGTGAGGTGGATATTTGTAGGTCGGTTGTCTAATGTTCCACCTACAATTTTAAGATCTTAAAGTTAGTATTAATTCAAAGAATCATAGGTGACAACAATTTGTGATGTAAAAAATCATGTCATCACAACTTTTGTTTACCCATTCATGATGTTATGAATAGTTTCTAATTATGTCAATGACAATTGTTTCCCTAATCATTTCATGACCATTTTTTATTTACGATGTTTATTCATCACAATTTCATGTTATGATAGTTTTGCACATGCTTTTAACATGTCAACAATTTTTTGTGTTTGTGTTTACTCAAATTGTTTTGACAATTTGTGAAATTATTATACAATCAAATTTTTCATGAGGATATTTTTCATAAATTGTGTGTTCTTTAATATTCATGTTTTATTCCACCATTTGTGTTTTTGTGTTATTTGGTCATCTTGCAAGATAATTTTATGTTAAAGTTTGATATTTAGTTTGTACACCAATTTTATGTTGGGAGGGAAAAAATTCAATTTCCACATGTGACAATTGAAAAGGTGATGATATGGAAAGGCAAATATGAATAGATTTTGAAATTGTTACATTGAATTGTCATCCAAAAGGATGACTTTAAAACCTAAAGGTGTTCCTTTCAAACTAGTTCCAATGTACCATTCTAATTAGAATAAACTTTTGTATCTTAGAACTATAATTATGAGATTTTGGATTACCTCCCATTCAATTGGCATGGTGATAGGCATTTCAACTCCTAGAAGGCCTTTTTAGCTTATGACACTAGATAATGACAATTCCTATTTACTTTCAAAGCACCTAGGGTAAACATGCCCCCCACTAAACATCATTCAGCGACCAAACGCCCCTCTTGTGCATACCAGTGCTAGTCAATGGTTGCACTCATTCCTACAAGCATTTTAACATGACTTTATGACCAAATGTCCAATCTTGAAAAAAAATGTGTTTAGTTTTTTTATATTATCCAAAAAAAATTCTTTTTGTGTGTGAAATTATGGGTGTGGGAAAAAACAATAATGAAAAAGATGCCATAGTGTTATATGTAGTCATGTTTGGTGATAAGAAAGATGTTGATCATTCTTAGGGGTGAGATGAATTTTTTTCACAAAATGAAACCAAGAAAAGTGAAAAAGAAAGTGAATGTTTGGTTTTGGGGGTTTATGCTCACATTAAAAGGCATCCAATTGTTCATCAATAAACCCTAAACCCTAACAAGGATACAATGCACAAGGATCAACAAAGGACATCATATCTTTGAATCCTCCAAAACAACACATTTATTAGTCCCCAAAGGGGAGTCCTTAAATATTCCTATTACGCATAAGCACTTTGCATTTCCTCCAAATTAAAGAGAGGCACAAATCAAAGTTTAAATTTATTAAGCAAGGCTTACATCAAATGAATAGAACATTTTTTACTTTCAATCTAAGCTTTATGTCCTTTCTAAGAGCCATAGTAAAAGAATAGTTCTAACTCTACTTAGAATTCCTAGGTCCTAATGTTGTAGTGTCGGGAAATTCAGACCTATTAGTGAAAGTAGAACATGTAGAGAATGATAGTTTAAATCTGAAAATTTACTGGCAGAAAACAAGTTTCGTAGAAAAAGTGAAGCAAGTAAAAGAATAAAAACTAGGTTCAAAAGTGGATTTGCAAAAACCAAAAAAAAAAACAAGGTGAAAGTAGAACATGTAGAACAAAAATCAACATTAGAAATACATATTGAAACTATATATCATATTTACAATCAAAGGTTCAAGAAATATCTAAATTATCATTGGATCCAACAATCCATAGTTTGAAATGTTACATCAAGGAGATTCAAGAAAGTTTGGTCTCAACTAAGTCACATCAATCTTTCGTACATATATTTTTTCATTATGTGCACATTAATAAAAGATGTTAATTTAAATTGGGATGATTTTGCAAAATTTTATGATCTAATAAACTCTAATATAACATTATTGGAACATGTTATGACAAAATTTCCATATTTGTTACACTTTTCTAGATTCGTGGGTTATTAATAGGGAAACGAAAGACATATTATTAGTTAGGCCATATCACACTAAACCAAGTTGCTAGAGCTATGACTAAAAATATAATAACAATAATGAACTTGATAGTTCCTTGTAGGTGACAAAATAGCATGTTGGACTTGCAAGCAACAAACAAGGAAATTTTTCTACTTACTCTTTAACCACAAAGCAAAATATTAACACCACAATTGAATTAAATGTTTTCAACAACTAAAAGAGGCATGTAAATAGATGAAGCCTTAAAGGTAGCAATGGATGTTGTTGAGAGAAGGACATATTCCCTAAGGAGGGCCCAAAAAAAATAACATGGATGATTACTTTCTTGTTTAAAGAGTTTATGTTTTTCTTTAAGAAGTTAGTTCCAAGAGGAGTGTTTCTCACCAACTAACACTTGTTAATTTTGGATGGGCATAATAGCCATCATTATGCCAAAAATGCCATTTTATGTCTAGTACTTATTGATTGTACTAATCACTTATGCCATTTGTAGTTGATTCGGACCCATTTTTCATGCCATTTTTAGTTGCTTATTCACTTGTATCACATAGGTTTAGTCATAAAATGACATTTTTGTCATAATGCATGTTACCTTAAAAATAATAAAATCGGCAAAAGAACCTTGAAAATACATAGGAGTTGTTGCAAGAAACTTAACAATCTCCAAATCTGACCTAGGAATCTGTGAGGGTGCATAACCTACTATCATTGCCTCATTTACTTACAAAAAATATGAAGGGAAAACATCCATTAATCGGTTATTCTTAGTCAATGTTGTAACTAGTTTTGAATACCTAGATCTCCTAAGGAACAAATTAACTTAAAAGGAAATTGCAAATGAAATCAGCTAATGAAAATGAAAGGAGAAGGAAAATAAATAAACGAAATGAGTAACTAAATTGGCTTCTATAGCAAATCAAACAACTTGAAAAACTATTAAGAAGTGTGTTAAAGCACAATTCATTATAGTTTGGAATCCACTAGTTGTAGCTAAAATGGGTCACCATTTTCACCATGATTTTCAAACAGGTTTGCGAGCAGATTCACACATGTACATGGGCATGAATCTAAGCCTCACAACATCAGTTCAACAACATGCAAGGTTATAGGCAAAGGTTAGTCAATAGGCACAAGGGCACCGAACAACAAGGTTGCTACCTTCTAATGACTAAAGAAGGGGGAAGTAATTAGTAGCACTAGGATTTGGATGAACAGAAAAGTAGAATTCGATGGATCATTAAGATTAATAATCTAAGTAAAATAACCTCAAGAGATAAAAGAAAGGAAAAAAATGCATTGAGAGAGGAGGGAAAACCAATAGCAACAATTGAAAGAGAAAAGAGGGACTACCATCGGTAGTTGAGGAAAAAAAAGGCACCAAACTTGGAGAAAGGAACATCTTAAAAAGAGGAAAGGAACATCAACACTTCATAAAAGAAAAAAGGAGCACTGTTAGCTCACAGAGAGGAGAGGAACAATAATAGCTTAAAGAAAGGAGATGAACGACAATAGTTCAAAGAAAGGAGAGGAACAACACCAATTTAGACAGAAGAGAAGACCAATAGCTCACAGAGAGAGGAGAGGAGTAACATCAACTTATAAAGAAAAGAAGACCAACAATTCAAAAAAAGGAAAGGAGCAGTAACTCAAAGAGAGGAAATAAGTAGCACCAACTTAGAAAATAGAGAGGACCAATAGTTCAAAAAGAAGAGAGGAACAACATTAGTTTAAAGAGAGGAGGGGACCAATAATTTAGAGAGGAGAGGAGTAGCACCAACTTAGAGAGAGGAAAGGATTAGCAATTTAGAAAGAGGAGAGGAGCAACACTAGCTCAGAGAGAGGAGAAGAACGACAATGGTTCAAATAGAAGAAAGGACCAATAGTTCAAAGAGAAGAAGAAATCAACAATAATTCAAGGAAAGGAAAGAGAGGCATCAATTTTGGAAAAAGACAACCAATACAAAGCGAAATCTCAAAGAAGACCAACAATATTAGCTAAGAAAAAGCAAGGAAAGGTGTCAAATTAAAAAAAGAAACCAACAACAACAATTGAGAAAAAGGTGTTAAACTTGGAGAGAAGACCATGTCAAGAATTGAAAGAGTACAAGCAACATTGAAAGAGGCATTGAGAACAACAACAAAGAGAGAAAATAAAATGGTTTTAACTTCGAGAGTTCATAACATCATACTACCATCATGGGTGTTCACAACATGGGATTGCTATTGCCACAAGACCACCATTACCATGGATCGTCGAAAAGATCAACCTCCTCACAAACATGAACTTACCAAAGGTACTTCACAACATAAACCAAGAGGATCAAAAGTTTTTTGAGTTTTTCGAAAGGAAATGAAAAGGAAACAGAAGATCAAGCTTAGAGGAAGATGGAATCATGAGTTCACAACATCACTAAGAGGCAAATGCATGGAGGGTGATGAAAAATCTGTGCCCAAAAACATTTGGAACAGGAGTAGCAAATTTGGTGAATAGGACATTATTTACCCATTATTGTCAATCTAAAGCCCTATGTTGCATGTGATTTGAACCTTGGCATATGTTCATAAATGAACGCTTATTTTGAAGATGTTGATCATTTGGATCTTCATGTAGTTCAATATGGGAGTAATAATCCATGTTCATTAGTGCTCGAGTGACTGTTTGGTTTTAGATGGCTAAGTAGCCATTAAGGGTTACTATGTGTATAATTCATTTTTAAAAATCATTTTTTACCCTCCCAAACTTTAAAGGAATGTGTTTTCTTCATCTTCGGCCCATTTTGAACAATTCAAACAACCAAAGAATTTGCATACAAAAATTTATAAATAGGACAAACATGGTAATTTCCAATCCAACAAACAAACACACAATATTTCACAAAATTTTTAGGTTAAAAAAAAATAGTCAAGAATGAGACTCCAAAGCACAAACACAATATATTCAAAGTGTAAATCACTAGAAATCATAAACCTTTTTCACATTGGGAAGACCATGTTACTTGCTTACAAATATCCCATTAAATTACATTCCCATTAAAAATCCTGACAACTTAATTACTGACAAGGATTAATGATGAATTAGTAGGTAGTTAGTAAATTAAAACAAAAGCAACTGAGGTAACCACCATGGTTAGTTAGGGAACTGGAACCCAACAGAAAACTGTTTCCTACCTACTTGTCATCCATCCTTCCTGCTGCACTGGTGGGTGCTGGACGGATGGAAGCCGGACGGATGGAGACGAAGCGCGCGCACGCAAGAGCGAGCGCGCGAGCGAGAGAGAGCGAGAGAGAGAGAAGGGCTGTCTTCCTGCGCGGGAGATGGAGACCGCGGGAACGTAACCGCGGGAAGGAGAAGAGCTTTGAAATGGCGCCATACAAATGTATTATTTCCTGCTTCTTTCATTCTCTTTCGGTCTCTGCTCCAATCTCCCACTTCTTCTACCTCAACAGCAATTTCTTTTTCTTGCTCACCCATCTCTAGATTGATTGATTACTCGCTAATTCTCCTGTTTTTTTTGTTTTCTTTTCGTGGAGCTTTTGTAGAAACCTGAAGCCAACCCATTTGAGGATAAAAGCAGTATCATTCGTATTTTGATTGTGGTTGTAGTTTCTGTTTTGTTTTGATTTTTGATTTTTTTGGTCCTTTTTGGGTTTGTGGGTGGGGTTTGTGTGGTTGCTGGAAGATTTGGGATCATTAGGATGTTTGGGAGTTGAGTGGACTTGTGGGGATTTGGAGGCATGAGGATGAGGAAGGGCGTGGAGGTTATTGTTCTGTGATTAACTTTTAGGGTGAAGAAGGGGAAAGGAGTGGTTGTTTTTTTTGGAGGCGGGGGCCGGGGCAGTTGGGGAGCTGGTAATGCTGGACAGCAGCAACCAAAGGGTGTGAGAGGAAGGGTGAGCAGCGAAGAGGAGAAAGGGGAAAGCAGAGAAGAGGAGAAAGCAGAATACCTATAGCTCCAGTTGCAGTTAAGATGAGTGCAGTGAATGTGACCAATGTAACAGTGTTGGACAATCCATCCATGTTTACAAATCCTTTCCAATTTGAGATTTCGTATGAATGTCTGCTACCTCTTCAAGATGGTATGTATGGCTTTTGTTTCCCCCCTACCTTTCTACCTTTTTGGATTTGCAGTAAACCCTAAAAGATGTTCGCATCAGAAGTTCAAAAATTCTCAAGCTCAATTTGCATAGAATTCTCAAGCTCTAAGTGCTCTCGCAATGTGGTTGATCTTCAATAGTGCCATCTTAGATTGGCTTTGGTTGCTTTGTGTTTTTGATCTGGAACACAATGACAAGTAATTGTGTTGCTGGGCTTGTCAATGTGCAGATCTAGAATGGAAATTGATTTATGTTGGCTCTGCTGAAGATGAGAAGTATGATCAGATCTTGGAGAGTGTCCTTGTGGGACCTGTCAATGTTGGGAACTACAGATTTGTCTTCCAGGTACCTTATGCCCCCGTTCTCTTCTTGATCCCCATATCTTTCTTTCCTTAAACCTCATCCCTGCTGTCATTGGGGTACAAGTTCCTTATGACATACAGACTATATAGTTGTCATCCTAACTTTTGCTTTCCCCAGTCTATGAAAGGAGTCGTAGCGTTTTTTGATTGTCATGTCTGTGATAACAATGATGTGCTGCATTGTTAGCATCTAGTTAAATGTGCTAGAGACGTTTATGGAAGTAAAGAGGAATGCTTAGAAGTTGTAAGAAAACAAGTTGAAGGTTTTCTCTTGTGCTTCTTTTGTCTGCATAAATTTTAATGCAGGCTCAAAGGCAAGATAGAAGTGGTTACTGGAGAATGTTAAATGCTGAGAAAGCTGGTGGTGTTTTGAACAGGCAGAGCCACCAGAGCCAGATAAGATTCCAGAGGAAGACATCATTGGTGTCACAGTGCTGCTGCTGACTTGTTCTTATTTGGGACAAGAATTCATCAGAGTGGGATATTATGTCAGCAATGAATATGTTGATGAGAATCTACGTGAAGATCCACCTGCCAAAGTCCAGGTGCATCAAGTACAGCGCAACATACTTTCTGACAAGCCCAGGGTAACCAAATTCCCTGTTGTTTTCAATCCTCCTCCTCCCCCTCCTCACATAAAAGCACTTGATTCCATTGAGCCTGTTACACCTGCTATCCAAGACAAAGTTGTAGATGTGATCTTGTAAATTCTGCACACACCCTTCTCTAGTATTCGAAGATTTGATCAATACCCCTCTGGGAATTTACCTTCAAGTGCAAGTTTTGAAGAAAAAAAAATAGGGGATTTGACAGGACACTAGAATTTCACTTTCCATAAAATGACACCCCAGTCTCAAATCTGTACACTGCAAACAAAACATCAGTCTTATTCTTGGCCACTACAATGGGATGATATATGGATCACACATCCATCAGTTAAAAAATTAGATGGTGCAATCTGCTCTTCTTGCTTGCACTTCTGCAAGTGTTTCAAATGATGTCAGAATGAGTTTACCGATATCTTGCATGTTCTGCTTTAAGATCGGTTTAGATAAACCTCATGAGTTGGATTGGTAATTAGAAACAGCATTCTAGTTGGTGAAGATGGCCAATCCATGTATTGTTTGAGACCTTATCCATCAATGTTACCGACTAATTTTTCCAGACGAAGCTGAAAATGTTACACTGAAAGGACTCCTGTCTTTCATAAAACCAAGTCAGATAGATATGAATGCCATGGTAATGCATCTTGCAAGCAATTAATGTCATACTTTGCAGTGTGAGGTGAAAAAACTGTGACCACAATCTGGCAGAAATTGACTCTGAATGAATCTGAATATGAATTGCATCCTAATTTACAAATGCAAGTGCAATCAAAATCAAGGAAAGAGCAAACATTCATGAAATGAGAAATGAAAATTACTCAGTACCTGGGAACATAAGACAGTGCAACATAAAACCTTTATCTGATCTCAAATTTTTTTGTCCCAGGTTAACCTATGGTAGAGGTTTTGGATTGAACCTACCATTTGTCAATTCTGTTGTGCATCTAAAACTGACATGTTGGTGTCCTTGGTGAGATGAAAAACTCATCACAATTCTGGATAATTTTTGAATTTCAATTTCTGCCCAAAATTAAGAACAAAACAAGCAAGAAACAGACTATTTCAGAAGTTCTCGTCATCAACTGTAATTGCCTCCAGAGAGACTTTAGTCAAGAGATACCATCCTCTACTAACTGTTGATGCTACTAATGTTTGCATGGAGCATCTCCAACCTAAACACACCAAATCCCTGTCATTTGCTGCACAGGTCACTGCCACTACTTGCTGCTTGACTGAAGGTTGCATCCTCCATATCAGTGGCTCCTTGGCATATCTCATCAGAGTTTTGTTGCATTTTCAGAAGATGCATTGGGAACTCATTGCTGTAGACCTTGGCTCCTGCTAAAAGCCCAAATTGCCATTTTCCAGCTTTTCCCCTACACCTGTTCTCTCTTCCTGCCTTTGCATGGCAGACTGTTGTGGGCCCAACCCAGATAATGCAGCTCCTTCATTTGCTATCAACTCTGGCTGTTCTAAGCTTGTTGCCCCATTGAAGCATGCTCCATGCACCTGAAGGAGGGTAATGTTAGTTCAAAACAGAAACACAACACCCTAACAAGGAGTCATCACCCTTGATGGGAGGCAAAACATGGACTCCATAAGACATACCTGTGCAAATGATAGTGCAAGATGCAAGCTCAGGAGCATCAATGGAGAAGGGCAAGGTAACCAGAATCTAGGGAGAAGGACTAAAACTACTAGACAGTGCATATATGCCTAAAAGAAGAAAGTTTACTTTTGCATTGGCATGATTAAGATCATCATGAAGGAAAACCAGCACAGGTTAGATAGTGCCTCTAATCAACATTTTGAAGTAAGGTTGCAACATCCATTGGGTTTATCATACATAGCCAACTAGAGAAAGGATAGCATGTTCCTCCGGGCATCACAAAAAATGTAACTAAGGCCTCTTCTACTGTTGTTGCACTGGGGTCTCACAGAATCGAAGGAAGTCCTAGTGTATGAACAGGAAAGCTCTCCAAACTCATGTAGCATTGCTGGTACAAGATGGTATTGGGGTGACCGAGACAAAAAAGACACATCCCATGTCTCAACAACATGAAAACAGGACATATACATCCAGCAATTGTGCTACCTAGTGGGGCTCACGATCTGGAAACAAAGGGGCAAAACTTCAATGTTGTGGGTTCAACTAAGATGAGCCCCTGCTAGTGAAATCCTAGCACTGAATCTCCATCAGAATCAACATCAATCACCAATTGATCATTGAAACCTGAAAGCAAGAGGGAGATTTGTTATACAACCTGCACATGACATCTATGCATGCAGAATTTTACTGAATTCCCACCCTTAGGAAAAGCCCCCCAACAAATGCAGAGAAATCTCCACAACAATTGGAAGGTAAATGTGGCAAACAAGTGCACTCTTATAACCTTGTTAGAGCTTCTCACAAAGTGTTGGACCAGCACCTTCATTGTGAATAGCAGTGTTGAGTAGCTGGTTGGATTGGATGAGACCACTACACGACTCATATGGATTAGTATGCTCCAGTAGCATAACCCACAAGTCAAACATTCAAAGATTGAAGAATGCTCAGGCACATAATGATGATCATACCCTTACCATATTTTTGTATGAATTCTTATATGCATTTGATTGTTCTGCAATTTCATACTACAAAACATCTATTACTATTTTCTAAGTTACTAGAACAACAACCAACAACATTACATTACGAAAACTTACGTACTTCCTCTCAAATCGTAACATACTTGAGGTATTAGTATTTCAATTCATATAATATGTATTTGGTCTAGAATGTGATTTATGCTACTACTTGATGAAAATTTAGGTACATATTTCTTGATGAATTTTTTTCATCTAGGTATCTATTTTATTGATAAAATTTTAGGTATTGGATGAAGGGTTTGTTAGGGTGGGTTGAGGAAATGGGGTGGAGTTATGAACATGGGAGGAGAGTTAGGTGAAGAATGATGAGATGGGGATGATTGGGTGTTGGTTGTGTGTTACATAATTAAGTTTTTTTCATGTTTTTCATCCACATTATTGGGGGGTCATTTAACTTCATCTGTTTTTCTTTTACAAATGCCAACCTAGCTATTAATGTATTAACACACCACCCCAGCTACTAATTACCTATTTCTTAAAAAATTGATCTAATTTTTTTCCTTTTCCAAGTGAATGAAAGGTATGGCAAGAAGGCATTCATTTATTTGAAGGCATGAAAATCGATGATGGTAGTGATGCATTGCCAAAGGCTTGCCACAAGATACCGTGGAAATTTTTGTTTCATATAGTGCAATGAAAAAAATTAGAAAGTTTTGGATGTGTTTTTCAATTGTACACATGTGATAAATAAAAGAGTGCGTGAGCTCCAAGATAAGATTTCAATATGTTGAGTTCAAAGTCAAGTCAATATGCACAAGCTAAGAAAGAAAATAGTTAATACAAATTGAAATCAAAATGATGCACAAATAGTTAATGCAAATTGGAATGAAAACAATGCACACATGAATCCCAAACAATTCACATAAACACAAAACATATCATGACTCAAACTTGAGAAAAGTCATCATTTTTTTTCTTTAGAACATATTTTGTAAATCACTCAAACTTGGGAAAAGCCATCATTTTCTTGTTTATAATATATTTTATAAATGACTCAAACTTGGGAGAAGTCATCATTTTCCTCTTTATAATACATATTATAAGTGATGTTAATAACTATATTGAAATGGAGTTTTTTTTTGAGAATCTCAAAATGCTCCCAAAATTGGCACACATAATTTGTCTCAAATGTTTGAAGCATTGTAATTGTATCAAAACACGGTTTTTTAAACATGCAACCTAGTTATTTGATGGTTTTTGTTGAATTTTCTTTCAACATGCTAAAAATCTTCTGATTTGGAGGTGATTTGACCCTTAAATCATCGAAATAATGGGTGCCAATCACTTTCACAATGACATACACCTTAATGTTTATTAAATGAAATTGAAGTAAAAAACTAATTGATTCTTGATTTTGTAGCAAAATGCAAACTCAAGGTGTGGTTTTTTTTCCTTGAAAAAATAAAAAGAAATGAGAGTTTTAAGATGGGATTAATACAAGCACACAGATATCAGTTGAAGGTGAAATCTACATGCTTAAACCAAGAAAAAAAAGTAGATAATCCAAGTTAAAAGTGAAATGGTGCATGAATAAGTCATGAACACCAAATTTTCAAAAGACTTATTATGGCCTGCACTTAAGAAAAGTCACTACTTTCTTCACTTATAGTACACTTTTTAATTGACAAACAAAATAACATAGAATTAATCAAAATATTCAATGTTCCAAATTGGGAATATAAAAAATTCCCAATTTTGTTCACAATGCATAACTCCCACATATGGACATCTTCTCAAAGATTAAAAATATTTCAAGGGCAAAGTTGTTGACCTTAAAACAAATTTTCAAAATTTTATTGTACATTCTAATTGAAGCTCATTTGGCCCTTATGTTTCAAATTTTTGTGATTGGTAATCAAATTGTATTTTGATTCCTAGTCACTCTATTGGCCATAACTTGAGCTTTAGATTTTTAGATGAAAAATGAAAGTTCATTTTTTATTTATGTGTTTTAAGGAATTTATAACAAATAAATAAGACTTAATTTGGACAAGGTTTATATTTAAACTCGTGTCTAAAAAATTCGAAACATTTACAAAACTCCAATTTTCAGAATGGGAATCCAATTGGGATAATTAGGAGTTAGTTCCATTCTCACATTTTGGCTAGTCTACTTGAATCCCATGACATTTTTTTTGCCTACTCCCCTTGTCATACCTTCACTTTCATCACAAGTCTAAAGTTGAAGTTACAGCATGTAGTTTAATTCTTGACTTTTTTGGGGGCTATAATTGTTTTTATAGATTTCATAAGAATATTTTATTTTCAAGGCCTTTCCAACAATCTAAATAATGTCCAATTTGAAAATGATTTGATTTTGTAGTGCCCAAACCTTGCTTCAAACTTACTATACATCTTAGGACTCCAAATTCCCAAAAGTGGAATGACCCCCTTTGATTCTCACACATTTTCCATTTCATGTATAAGAATTTGTTTTCACTTTTTTTTTGATCACATGGAGTTTTGGTCTCTTGCTTAACTAATTCCATTTGAAAGCATCTAGTTTTTTTCATCGTATGGACACTTTGTTATATTCTTCTTAATAATTGATTGCACACCCAAGTTAATGTTACGACACTCTCCCCAAGTTAAAAGAAAAATTAATGTTTTTATTAATGTTATGAGACTTTGTTTTTGTTTAAAGTCCCATGCTCAAATTCCCATGTAATTGAAAACCAAGTTTTCAACTTTATTTTTGAACCATCTTCACATTCCTTCAGGCTTTTGTTGTAACTTAAAACAAGGGTTGTGACTCTTTCTATCACTAGAAAAATAGATTCTCATTAACTTCAAGCAATACAGAAGGCTTCACCCCTATCAATTTCATCACTAGCAATCTGGATTTAAGTATTGTCATGATCCCCCAAGGTGAGGGTAGTCACAATTCCTCCCTCCAAAGGAAAAGCTTAATGCAGGCATTAACACCAACCTATGTAACAGCCTCATACCTTACATTTCTTTCCTTTCAACCTTAGATTTCCCATTTTGGACTTGGTTTTGCCTTCCAGGCTCAAGTGCACTTTTCTTTCAACACCAAGTTCCCTGAACCTGAACAAACCCATTGGCCCTAACCTTCCCCAATAAATTTATCATGTACTATTTCCTAGGTGGTGGTGTATATTATATAAGCCTATTCTGGGGTTTTCTCTTCTTGGTTAGAGTTTGAATTAATGATATGCATTATGTACTTGTAAGTAAAAAATTCTTGGAACAATTTAGAGTTCGTAAAATTGGGTTTTGAACCATTCCTTGAAATTGGATGAATTTGATGATGCATCTTACAGTATAATATTGCTGATATCTAACCTACTATTTTATCTACATTAAAATCACTGGAATTGGATGAGACTGAACAAATTACAGTTCCTTTTGGATGAATTAAAGTTTGATAGCCTTCCTATTATGCCATTATTTTTGCAAATTGGAAGCTGAAACAAAGAAAGTGAAGAGGCTGAAGGAGACTTCTAGAATCCTCTTTTATACTCACTGTGAACCAGCAAGGTTTGAACCAAAACTAACTGAGCAGAAGTTATTGGACAATTTGAGTTCCATAATAATAAGAACTTTTGAATTAAAAAATTCTTTTCAGTCTTCAGAAATTTTTCAGGATAGAGATGTACTCTGAAGTTAAGCTTCACTTGGACCGAATAGTATTAGGGATTGGGTGAGGTTACAAAAGCTTTGGGATTTCAAGTAAGTTAGATTTGTCTCTATTTTCACAATTGGGTTCCATATGAACTCTAAAGTTAAGCTCACTTGGATTGGACTGGAATAATACAGGGATGGGTGACCTTACAAAAAAACCTTTGGGATTCTAAGTTAGTTAGTTTTAGTCTCTATTTTCACAATTGGGTTCCATATGAACTCTACAGTTAAAGCTTACTTGGACCTGAATAGTATAGGGATGGGTGGCCTTACAAATCAATCTGTAGAACCCAGAAAAGAAAGAAACATTTTTTCAAGGAGAGATTATCTTGATGATAAATTACAAATGGATCATCATCTGATCATCAATTTTTGTGAAGAAGTAAGTCCATTGCAGGTGCAAGCTGCAGCTGGATGGCAATGATTCTGATCTGGACTGCACTGTTCATCATGTAGACAAAAAGCAGTCTCTAGAAACAAAATCTGCACAGCACCTGCATACAAATCTACTTGTAAAGCTGGCCTACTACACAACAAACCGGCTCCAGATTGATCTTCGCGGATCCTCCTGATGATCTTTTCAAGCTGCACTAATCGATTATGGTTGATGGTTCTCTTCCAAATGCATCTACAAAGCATCATGCAAGCTAGCAAGCTAGCAAGCTAGCTATTATGAAATTCTATAAGAAATGCTGTAGCAGCAGCTGATGATCATGATGATCTGCAGCGAGCTAGTGCGTCTAGTTTCGACATGAATTTGCAGATGGGTCATGGCTTTGTTTCTTTCTAGTATAAGAACTGCACACTAGAATTGTAGGTAGCTCCCGGTTGGAAGTAGTCCGGAATGGCATTCCAGGCGATGAGAGAATGGCCGTTGAGCTTGGCTGTGATCTGAACGTCGTAAGGACCTCGGAAAGCTTGTCCAGAGTAGTCAATCAACATCCAACTCGCACCCCAGTTGTGTTGCATCGCCACCCAATCGTAGCTTCCAGACTGTGCAGTTCATCGATATCCAAAACCACGAACAAAGTCACAAAACCATCAAGACGCAAATGAATTGCTTCTTAAACGTCTCCTCATCTTTTGCTCTTGCAGCAGAATCAAATATTGCAAAGCTTCACCAAGAATTACAGAAGATAATTATTGTAAAGAAATATTGGGTGCTGCAGCAGCTGGCATGCATGTAATTTGTTACCTGTCGGATCATGACAGACTCGATGTCGCCTGGGCCTCCCTCGTATCTGACTGCAAACGAGAGCCAGTATGGACTAGAGCCTGCATCAACCGCGAACGCAACGTTCTGTCCTCCATAGTCGCATGGCACCCTAGTGCAGTAATACACACACACACACATTGTAAGCGGACAAACGATGCAGCAGCTGGTGTCACAAGAGTTTCGCACTTATGCAGCAGCGAGCTCCGACATCGACTCTGAGCTTGCAGGAACCCAAAATTCTTCCTCTTCTTCCGGTTCCAGTTTGAGGACAGCATGCAGGGTCTAGGCAAGGAGATGGAGATCACAATCTGTACCTCATGTACTGAATGTCGTATTGGCCGAAGTCACGTAGAGTCGATTCCAGGCCGGGAACAGCCAAGCTATCCATGGCACTGCCACTGAGATCAAATGCAACTTCGTCGGTGCTACAATACACACCACCGGGACAGAAATCCGTGATAACGATCCTGGTCGGTTGCGAGTTGCAAATTGAGTATGTGCATTTCACCTGCACGCATAGATCGAGCACGGATGATCTCAGCAGCGCCTTACGTGTATACATGATCTCGACCAACGCTGCTTCAGTAGAACTGATCAGTGATCATCACAGTACTAGCTAGCTAGAGGATGTATGTATGCATGCATGCAGCAATCTTTAAGCTAGCTACAACATGCCTGATCAATCTTCTTCAAACCGGTCAGTCTAGCTAGAGCAAGCTACTTTGGATCCTGCAGGGTAGTGTGAGACGAGACGATCCATTACATACATCATAGCAGATTCCGCATCCTTGACCATTGGAGAAAACGGCAGCACTTCCAGCCGCGACGTTGGAGCCGTATGGCGTATTCTCCAGGGAGGTATACCCACATGCTCCTCCTGCACATGAATGAGAAGTAATTAGTCGGCCCCTAGCTAGCTAACTTTCTACGGATGTTGTGCTGCAGCATTTGCGAAGGCTTCGCTGCACTGCATCTTTATACAAGTCGAATGCTGCTTGCGAGTACTTAATACTCGTCGTCGTGGCAAGCTGATCAGAGAAGAAAAGTGGAAAACATACGAGAAATTTTGCACTAGGATCAAAACAGTGTAAACAAACTCTCACCGTCTGAGCCGTCTCCGTAAGGATTTCCATACCAAGTCGCATGTCCATACTGCCAGTCGATGTCGTAGCCATTCTGTGCAAGAAGACCAGAACTCAGCTGCTGCTGCTGCTGACAGTTAATGCAGCAAGGAAGAAGGACCAGAAGAATCGCCACACCCAGAAGTCGAAGCTGCACCAGCTGCGGCAGATCATCAAGACGCTGCTGCTGGAATCTCGCGACGCCCATCTCTTACAGCTAGACGGATACAAGAGAAAATCTCCAAGGAAAAAAAAGGAAAAAGAAGAATAGCAGAAACCCAATGGTAATCACGGTATAAGCGATACACTAGATGATGAGCTATAATAATGCAACATCCGCTTCAATCACTGCAGCAACAGCAGCAGCAGCGATGACTCAGACTACTCGGCTCGCGAGCTGCTAGCTCTTGATCAGACACTGTACTCTCTAGATGGAGGCGACAACGATTGCAGCACATGAGAAAGCTGATTTATACAAAAATCTGCACTCCTGCTCCTCTTTGCAGTGTACATGAGTTGTGGGTAATTTTCTTGTTCCATCAGTGACCAAATCTTGGGGATGATCATGATGGGTTGACAAATTTTTTGCAGATTACCACCACATTTGATCAAGTCTAGTAATATAAAATAATTTCTTCTGGGAAGGAATAATATACAGTGTTTTGATTTCTTCCTGAAGAAGCTGCTTCTTGCTGCTGCTGCTGCTGATCGAGATCAGTAGTCGAAATTTTGATTTGGATTAGAGACCAAGAAGAAGAAGTTGTTGTTGTTGTTGGGATTTGGGTATGGAGCTAGAGAACTTGGGATTTGGGTGTGTCCAGAGATAGAGAGTGAGTCTGAGAGCTGCTTTTCTCATGATAGCTCTTCTTGATTAGAGCTTTGTTGGCCTTGCCTACCCAGCAGGCAAGGATATTGTGTTTAGATTCATTATTATAGAGTGTACAGTAGTAGCTTAAGGGATTTTGGTCCCTAGGTAATAATGATAATAGGTCTATTTTTATATGAGGATTTTTGAAAGCTGATATTTTGGCTTGTGTTGAAACTTGAGATTGATTCATTGTAGCGTTGTAATATCTTGAAGGATTTTGGGTTTCTTTCAGAGGATTTTTTGAAGATTATATTTTTGCATGGTGAAATATTTGAATTTCCATAATTCTTCTTTTGCCTTAATATACTTTTTAATGTAAATGGCAAGGCCATAGTGTGACACACCCCTTGTTTGCTTGCTTGCTTGTTTGTTTGTTTGCTGGCTTGCTTGCAGTGAATATTGCACAGGTTGAGAAAAGCTGCACGCGCCGAATTATTTTAGTTTTGGCTACACGACAAAACAAAAATTCTACCACCTCAATTACTCATTGCTTGGAACGGAACCTAAGGATGGATCCAATGCTCGCTGCCTGCCTTCCGCTGCCACTGCGCAGCAGGCCTGTCTGTGCTTCCTGCATTTAGTTTCGTTTGTGTTTGTCTCCTCCCCCCCGGCCCGCGTAATTCCGGGCATCAAATTTACGCGCGCCGAGCCGAGCCGAGCTTGGCCAATTGTCGGCGCCAATGGCGGGGCTCCGTTCCTCCGTCCGTGGGCCCCACTGCCCGTGAAAACAAATTTTCTCCTTGGTTTTGTCATGTACCTTAGCAGCACTTAAACGTTCCATGAAATTCCCAAACAAATAATAATAAAGAATTATTATTATTGAGGACGGAATTTGAAACATTTGATTGGTGGTTTTTTTTGTTCATGAGAAGAAGCCATTTGATTGGCCCATCACTAATATTTTTGGAACATGGGGTACTCCCCAACATGGAAGCCTCAGCATGGATGCTTAATTCCCTCCCCAAAATAGAAGCATGCTTTGTCATGATTCCCTCCTACCAAGCCCCGCCTCACTTGAGTCAACCATCACCAACACTGGTCAGTTTCTCACATCCAAGTTTTAGTTACTGACTTTTTTCCCGAACGTCACCCATAAAACTGAAACTGGGACTGCAAATAGGTGGGAGACTACTAATAGCAACCCACTTGGACCAATCAAACCATCTACCCAATCAGAAACAGGGAGCAGTGGATAAGTAGGATATCACACTGAGTTCATTTAGACTCTGTTCCAGGGCTCTGAACTTTGAAACCTGAGCATATTTTCAAGGTCCCAGCAGTCTTCCAGTGGATTCACTGCATTTGACTGATGAACCTCATGCAAAGACTTCCAGTGCAGGGTCACATACTGAACATTGGTGGAGATGCTCTTATGTTGACTACCCCCAACTTTTCTCGCCTTGTGTGTGTGTGTATACAGATAAAGGTTATTAGTGTACATTATAATGGCTATGGTATCAATGTAAATGGAACAAGCAAGGTTTTGGCACAATTAGTTGTGCTCTTTGTGAAAATTGTAAACTTCCCATCCCAATTCCTAAGACTAAAAATCAAGGTCTCTCAGTCCAAAATGAACAAATATATCCAACTTGAATGTAATGTGTAAGAGCATCACTGAAGAAGGTGAAGATAGTAGTAGTAATTGCAGGGTGTTGGTTCCAGTGTTGGGTGGGTAAGTGTTTTTACTTTTTATATAATCAATGGGTATGTAACATGATAAATACATACCCTACCTGGTTATTAGGTAGTAACTAGTAACTACCCTACCTCCTGGCTGGTGAAAATATATCAGACCTATCATGTATTGAATCTACCTAGCAAATTTATATTTGAAGTTTACCTTTACTTAGGGAGGAGGGCATTTGTTTTGAACTAATGGGTAAAAAGTGGGGTAAAAAGTTGTATGCCAAAATCGTTATATAGCATAAATGCATTTTCATATTATGCAATGCATATGGTTATGATGCACTTGTTTGAATGTGTGGATTATGGTGTTTAGTAAGGGTATTTGGCAAGTATCTTAGACTAGTCAAAATTTTAAATAGAATGAGTTAGTCAGTTAAACCTTTGTTGGAAGCCAAAAGGGCAGAAAATAATAAGATTAAAAGGGAAAAGAAAAAAGGAGAAGTTTCTTCCTTAGTATTTGTGGCAATATCTGTACTAGTGGTCGAATAAGGAAGGTGGGAAGGTTGAGTTGGAGATGGAGCATGGATGCATCAAAATTGTAATGAGGAGGAATTTAATCAAGGATCAATAGTTCCAAATGATTTGCTAAAAAATGCACATAACAGATCCCTTGATAATAATGCTAAGGGTAGTGAGAATGGACCCATACCCATTGTTAAGCAGATAACTATCCCTAAGATTGCAGGTGTTAATATTCGGCTTAACATATGGTGACTAACAAATAAATATATTTATTTTTGACATTTTATTTATGTCTGTTACACTAATTAACTTTAACAAATTTTTATCATATGTTCTTAATTAAAACCCCCTTTAGATTTCACAACCATTGCTATTATTATAAAAAAAATTACTCGGAGTGCATTTTTAAGGCTTTTAATTGATTTCAGTACATATTTGTTTTAAATAATTGATAGCATGTTTGAAATTTCAAGTTTGTACATATTTGCAATTGGCCAATTGCACTAAATTGTGTTTCTCCACTTCAAAATGTGCCATAATTCTGTAAAATTTTCTTTTTGTTTACCCCCTCTTATTCCAGCATGGTATGTGTAAGGTAAATGATGAAACATTTACTCTATCCTTACCATGTGAACAGAGTAAATGTTTGTCACTTACCTTTTACCCTTACCGAGATTGATAATTTGCATTATTTTTTTTTGGTTCTTTTTTTAGATAAAAGCCTTATTGCCAATATCCAAACATTTAGAGAAAGGATGGATTAATGTTGGACTTTTGTATGTGAAGTTTAGAGGGGGGGAAGCAAGGGGGAAGAAAAAAGAAGCAAAAAAAGCCTTGTATTTATCAAGTAGTTTCATTGGTGTGCTTGAATAAGGTAATTGAAACTTTGGACCTGTACATTTGTTCCTAAAGAAGTAGATGACACAAATGGTCCCATAAGTTTTGAGAATTGCCAGGACCCAATTCACAGAAAACCAGTTTAGGGTTTTATAGAAATTTAGTGAATTTTAATAAAGAAATAAAAATTGGGTCAATTGTCCCATTAACTCAAGAGAATGTGCAAAGGGAGAACCAAAAAAACATGTTGATTTTACAATCTAAATTCTCTCTCTCTCTTTTCTTTTCTTTTTTTTCCTTTTTTTTATTATTTTTTTCCACATGGCCAAAAAAGCTGGTCAATTCTAGACCTAGTTCAACACTTCCCACCCAACTTTTGCTTTTGTCCAATTTTGATAATTTATTTAAAACTGCCAAAATGTCTGACACTCCACATGCCCATACACTGAACTTGCCTGCAGTTGTGTGTAAAAAGCCTGCAACACTCAATACAACTACAATTCTCTCTGATATCTCTTGAAGCTCCCTTTCTGCATCAACCCTATAAAAAAAAATTAATAAATTAAAAATTAAAAATAATAAATGAACCTTTGAATTTAATATAAGGGGCAAGAGACGTTAGTATTATGTGGTTTAAAGTTTCTTTTTAAAAAAAAGGGGGGAATATGGTGGTTAGTACTTAGTACCAGTGTTGTTGGGTAAGTAGGAATGTACAGTTTGTTGGCCAATATATTGTTACATGGGTACCATGCCTTGTACAAAGAATCCATAAAAATTTTCCATCAATAATAATTTCAATATTAGAAAGAAATGGAGTCCAGTTGTCAACCCTAATTTAAATATCTTAAATTTCAATAGATTGAAAAATAGCACAAATTTTAAAAAACTCATTGAATTGTGTACAAAAAATAGGCTGAGAAATTCAGAAATTAAAAATTCTCCTTAGTTGTGTTATTATTAAGATTATTATTATTATTATTAACCCTTAAAACATTATCAAGCAGTTTGAGCTGCAATCTTCCCTTGATTGGGCAGCTTAGAAAACTTAGAGCCACCACCTGTGCAAGTCAAATTTACATCCACCAAGCCTTTCAAGGCATGGGGTGGGGGGGCGTTTAGGGTTTAGGGTTTGTCATTTGGGGTCGGGGAGGAGGGGGGGAGGTTTAAGGTTTAGGGTTTGTGGAGTCATAGGGCTTTGGATTCCAAACTGATAGAATGAAAATGGGGGAGGTTTAGGGTTTAGGGTTTTTCATTTGTGGAGGTGTGGGGGAGAGGAGGTTTAAGGTTTAGGGTTTGTGGAGTCATAGGGCTTTGGATTCCAAACTGATAGAATGAAAATGCTTGAATATAACTTGCAATCGAGTATGTTCCCCATAATGCATGCCCCTGCCATTTAGCAAAGGCCAAAAAATGATGACCACATTTGCAAAAGGAACAACAACAACAACCATCATTCCTCCCACAAGTTTAGGACTGAAAAGGTCTGGTATTGAAGTACTAGTTTTCAGTTGCAACAACAAAAGAGATTGCATACAAAATGAACAAACCTAACCTAGAGCCACCCATTCTGCAGACAACACAGTTTTATTTATTTATTTATTTATTTATTTTAATATTTTAATTTAATTTTTAAATAAATTTTATTGTCAGACCCATTTTTTGGTCTGAAAAAGTTGGGTAGGTTTTTGTTTTTCCTCTCACACATGGGAGAGAAAAGCATGAAGCCTATCATTGTTACTTCTACTAATAAGTTAATGTGAAGAAAGGAGTGAAGGGGAGTGTGCAGGAATCCAAATAAGAGAATTGCCAGAAAGAAACCATGGAGAGATGACATACTATGGACTAGGTAACCCAGCTATGGTTGTTGGGTTACCAGTGTGTGCACATCTCATGTAGTCTCGTCACCATGAGACTTCATGTGGTCGCATGGCTCCACTACATATCGCATGTAGTCTCATCACCATGGACTACATGTGGTCACATGGCTCCACTACATCTTGCATGTAGTCTCGTCACCATGAGACTACATGTGGTCACATGGCTCCACTACATAATGGATGAATGAATAAATGGGTGGACAGGAAAACACGTTTTTTCATTTGGGTTCAAGTGCCCAATGGAAAAAATTGTTGTTTCCCGACACAAATGCAGGCTACTAAACATGAACTTTGCGGGTGTCAATGTGCAGTAGACCTGACACAAACCAACCCTAACCCTAACCCTAGTAGTGTTCACCTTTTTGGCTTACGCAATGTACACACAACCAACAATAATAAGAATGTCGAATGTAACATTATTTGATAATTTGTGTGGAAAGTTCATTTGTGTAAAGCGTCATTTGTTGGATAAAAATTTGTCATAAAACAAAGATGTCTCTGAGGATGCACACACTCCATCCAACAACTCTGCTCCCCAAGTTCAGAGCGAGATCATGTGCACCACAACAACTAACTTACATCACACTAAGAAAGCGTAAGGAGGCACATGACGGCATCCTGGTGCCATGGGCGTGTGTGTTCAACCATGTCAGGTAACATGACCCTGCTGCTCTCTCAATGACCTAAAAAATATTATTGTATGCTACAAACTCTGCAGCTTTTTTAATTAATTATTGATTTTTATTTTTTTGTCTTTTTAAAAAAAAATTTAAAAAATTTTCTCAATTGTCGAGTCCATGGAATTCATTTTTGCACACATGTATTCAATGTCACCTGATAAAAGCACACAATCCACATGATGACATCATGTGTTGGAAGAAAGTTGACATTAAAAATAGTTAATTTTAAAAATCATTTTGTATGTACAATAAATACTTTAGGATCATTGTTTCCTGAAATTTACATGATTCTTTTTTTTCTTTTTTCTTTTTTTTGTGTTTTTTTAATTGACTTTCTATCGACCAACCCCATGATTTAAAAAATTGCATGGCTTTCATTAACATTAAATTGTACAAAGTGGGTGCCTAAGGAATGAACCAAAAATACCCCATCACAACCCCTTCAGTCTTTGGTAGCTCAAATGAGGATAGTTGATTTGAGTATCATCCAAAACTTGGGTCATTTCATCATGTGAACTTGTGGGGTTTGGAAGAAACACAAACAACTTAACAATTGCCAATTTTTGCCTCATGGTTGCCATTAAAGCTCTATAGTGAAAATCACAATGCACAAAAAAGTTTAGTGTGGGTTGCATTGTTTTTTAGGTACCAAATTTGCATGGCTTGGAAAATATACCAAATACATACTCATTTTTGGGAATTTCCAATATCACATAAATTTCAAAACAACCATGTTGTACCAATGAAGGATACAAACACTAGTGCAAAAGCTACCACACAAATTCTATTTTGCATAATGTAGAGTGTGAAATAAGTAGATAGGGTGCAAATCCTATTTTGTGGAACTTCGATAGAGTGCCCACAATTAGCTGCCTTTGCTCAAGTCCAGTAAATGAATGCCATGTCAGTAAAGCTTTCTCAAAACTGGTTTTAAAAAACCATTGAAATATGAAGAGAAATAGGAAAAGTAGTGGTGCAAGAACTTAGTAAGTCATCCTGCAATTTTGGTCACTAAGTCTCAAGGTTGGATCTTTTGACATTGCAGTTTTTCTTTGTGAAGATGAAAAACAATGAAAAACTGATGGAGAGGTCTTTTATCTTCCTCTGCTGCTGTTGTGGAAGCATCTCCATTTCATTGGGTATGGTCGTTTGGTCAACAGAGCTTGACAGACAATGCCATATACAGTCACCAGATTTTGAGAGTGAGTGAGCAAATGGGTCATGATCTCCACAATGACGATATCATGAGCTACAGACTTGGTTTATTTTAAATCACAGGAAGAAATGAGTACATGAAAGCAGGTTCCACAGGCAAAAGGGAATCCAAGACACCCACAGAAGAAGTAAAAAAGGTGGTCACCACCATGTTCAGTGTTCATGACTCCCGAGTTGGTAAACCTTTCTGTACTAATTCAAGGACCTGATTTGCTAGTGTTTCTGAGTACCGAGAAATCAAGCTCTCAACATCAATGGAATTGAGAAGAGATTCAGTGGATGACGCACCTGTACCCAGCCTTGATTGCATCCAACTTCCACCTGCCAAAAAAACCCATATATATATTGCTCAATTCCTGTTACTGATTCAGTGGGGTCAATCCACTCACATTCACAATTACACTACAATTACTCCTAGATCTTGAATGAATCCTGCAGTTTGATGATCTTGCTCTAAAAATCCCACAAAGCAGAAGGCTTTAGACAAAAACAGAAATTGAATTGTAGCTCAAAAGTTGTAAGGAAGATTTACAGACCAAGATCATTGCTTTTCCCAAAGGTGTAGTCATCCACTGTGATTGTATCAGCAAACTTCGAATCTTTTCTGAAATCTGATGGTGCTGCAGTGCATGAGTCTGCCTCATCAGCAAGCCTCTGCACCACTTGCAGTGTGCCAGGGAGGGATCTTTGATAGCTGTGGGTCAAAAGCAACACATCTGGAGGCAACCCAAAGGGAGCAGTGCCAGGACTTCCATGGGCCCGCTGGCAGATGGATTGAATGTCACAAAACAGTAAAGATGCCCTTTCAGCCGCTTCCACCAAGTCCTGTAAGGCTTTCTGGTAGTCTTCAACCGGGTGAGGCAATGTTAGTTTGGGAAGAAGGATTTCTTGAACGGAGGAGGGTTCACATGTGCTTCTTCCTGCTGGCTTTGCTGGAGCAGACATGGCAACCCTTGGACCCAGCCTGCCAATCTGATATGCTCCTCCACCTTGGAGGTCTTCCAAGCACTTCTCTCCTCTATCTGTCACACAGCATCCACTGAGCTTTGCTGGAGTTAAGGCATCCCTTTGGTTCGGACTATCAATCTGACACCCTACCCCACATTCTTCCATGCATTTCTCTCCCCTTCCATTGACACCTCTTCCTACCGGCTTTGCTGGAGACAACACAGTCCTTGTTGCTAGACCCATTTTGTGAAATGCCACACATTTGTCTTCTTCCATGATTTTCTCTCCATTTCTACCTGTGGCACTGATTGCAACTGGCTTTGATGGAGATATTGACAGTTTCAGACCAAGAGTAGCACTCTGGTGAAGTACCCGTCCTTGGTCATCAATGGACTTCTCACCTCGATCTCTGATCCCTCTTTCAGCTGACGTTGCTGGAGACACAGTGGTGTCTTTTGGAAGATTCGTGGTGTTATTGTGGTAGTCTGGCCCAGGTTCTGCCAGACTCTTTTCTCCCCTATCCATGATCCCTCTCTCAATCGGTTTTGCCATGCTTCCAGCAGTGGCAGTCTTTTGGGATATATCATCTGCCCAATAACCTAGCCCTCTGTCACCCCCGCTTTTCTCTCTTTGCTCTTTGACCCCAGATTGCAAACCCAGCTGCAGCTTCAAACCATGAGCACTGGCTGAGGATTGTATTACATGAATGTTCTCACTATTGTACTCACTACCTATGATTGGCTGCCAAGCATCCGCCTTACACCCATTGTGGTTTTTTGATGGGTGGAAACGCAATGGTATTGTGGAAGTTCCAAGTGCAGCAGATCCATCTTCTGCTGTGCGGGATGTGGTCATCTCCACTGCTGCATTGCTATTTGCTCTTTCTGTCAACACCGAGATAGCTTTCTCACACCATGAGCTCTGTGCATTGTGAGATACAACCACCACCCCTGTTGCTGCAGATATTGGAGAATTGGGTGGCACCTTCTCAACAAGAGAAGATGATTCTTCTTTTCTTTCTTGCATCAGGCGAGGACTTAAAGATGGCACCAGATCTGGGGTCTTTGGAGAAGAAATGTTTGGACCCGAATCAAGTGCCTTCTCATCTGCATCCCCAAGGTTGCAGTTCCGGCTCTCTGCATTGTTGTCTCCATCATGCGAAATCTCTGCTACTGCAATCCCAAGGTTGACTAGCCTCTGCCGCATACGTTGAACCTCAACTGCCATTTTGTCCTGCCCTCAAACAATTCAGTGCACACAGTGGTGTTCAAATTGTAAGAAGAAATCTGCAGTTTTTTCACGTGTGTTGCAAGAAAGTCTTTTGTTATCAGGAGTAAGTAAACAAGTTGCTTTCTTTGGCATACCTGCCTCTCACGCAGCTTGAGGCGTTCTCTTTCAGCAGCCAGCAAACGCCCAGGATTGTTGTCAAGATCGTCATCCTGCAGTAAAGCATGGGTCTTGCTAACAGACCTTTGCTCAACAGCAGCAGGAGATGATGCAATCTGGACCGATGACACCGGTGTGCCTGATATTGCATTTGATCGTGCAAAGAAACGAGCTGAAAAGCTACTTCTTCCTGAACCCTCCACCTGCAATTTTGTGTTTTTCTGTCACAACCTTTGAAAACAAAACAGCCCAAAAGTTGAAGTTTTCAAGCTTTGCTTCAAGAATCTGGCAACTGGATCATGGCTCTTTGCAATCGCATGTCACAATAACCACAAAACACACCTTCAGATCAGATGCCAGTTTGTCGAAGTGTGCACTGAACAAGTCTCTACACGGACTGAAGTCATCATCCTCAATTTCTTCCTCTTCTTCATCTCCAGCAGACTCAGAGTCAACAGACAACTTCACGCTTTCTACAAGCAAAGGCTTCTTGCAGCCAGAATCATTGGTGTTCACTGGAGCTTGCATCATCATATCCAATGGACTACATGGTGCTGTTTGCAGATGGTCCATGGTCTCAAGATGGAAGCTTTCAAGGCCCCCTAACGATTGCCTGTGTTTGGCAGAATCATCAAAGAGCTCTTCATCACCATCCTTGCTTGGCATGCATGCAATCGCCACCCCTAGTGCCTCATAGTATTCCATTGCCTCCTCCTCTTTCTCGTCAGAAAATGTGTACTTTGGCTGGAACCCATCAGACTTGTGAGAGCTGGCACTGTCTCGATCATCTGTGAGGAGATCGACTACAACTCCATCTTCATCATCTTCAGCTTCACTACCTGTTTGATCCCTCTTCTCAACCTGGATGGAAGACTGCTGAGAAGCTAGTTCTGATTCCATGCTTGAAGATGATGGGGCACTGTGAGGCAGAGGAGGAGGAGGAGGAGGAGGAGGAGGAGGAGGAGGAGGTCCTTGAGCCCCTGAGAGGTCCTTGAGCTCTTTTTTCTCAGGTTCTTCTCCTTGTTCTGCAGTGATGTTCTTCAGGAAGCCAGTTTTTGACAGAGATTCCTCTTGCAAGTAATCCAGTTCATTGAAGAACACTGTATGGACTGTTTTCCAGTGTGTCTCCTTCCTGCAACTGTAGGAAAATCATCAATTTCTGAACTGGAAATCCCTTTAAGACAGCTTGGCAGAGCAAACACAGAATCCAGATATGAAAAAGGGAGAAATGCAACGAACAAACAGATCAGGACTTACACAACAGTTAAGAGCAGTTGGTTTTACCTGAGGGAATTTCTCGGGCTTGACCCAGGGCTTGCACCCACTTGTGAGGACAGGCTTTCTGGAGTGCTGTCCATGGGTGTTGAAACACCTCCGCCACCTTCCACTGAGAACCGCCTGCGTGTACCAAACCCACTTGCTCGGATGGTTGCAGGAGGTGTCAATTCCTCCCTGGGTTCTGAAAATAGCTTGTACCCATCACGTCCAAGGCGCTGCAAAATGCCACCACCATCAGGAAGAATCCCAAACATACTTATAGTAATAAGAAAAAGAAAACCATACAAGAATTGCTTTATCCCATATGTATGTGGGGGGGCTACAAAAACTGCTGCAGACAAGAGAGAGTCCAGCATCAGGTCAGGTAATTTTCCAGAGATGACAACACCCCTTTGTACCTCAGCCCATCGTGACTCAAATGTCTGCGAGGTGTTGCTTTCTTCTTTAGTGTCAGGTTTGCCATCAGAGCTCGCTGTGTCATCCAGTGAAACTTTTGCCTGTGCCCATGAGGGCAGCCTCGACACACTGAACTTGAAGCTGGCTGGTATGTCTGCTGCCACCTACAACAAACACAATAGCCCACCATCATGTGTTTAGCATGAGCCCTTTGTTCCGTCCTTCATGGTTTCTCAATATGATCACACATCTGAGCTGACAATTGTGTCTCTAGGAATGAGAAATGATGATTCCAGGTTAAATTTTTTTTTACCTTCTCACTCTTAACAGGCTCCAATAGAGGGGATTCAAACACCTTTTGAGCTGATTCTGGTTCAATGAGCAGGTCCTTGATGCCACCGCCAGTGCCACAGCCTTGCCCACATGGTGAGAAGTTTTCATCAACATCACTGAAGTGGACATCTTTGGCATCTTGGGCATTATCTTCAAGAGGGTTGATAGCAGTAAACTGATTCACACATCTGGCTATCTTGGCAGCTCCCGACAGAATCTTGGGATGTGACCGAGGTATGCCTGACTTCAAGCCTCCTTTTGGGCGAGGACGGACTTCGGCTTGAGTCAGACTGCGTTTCCGCAGTGGTCGCAAAAGGACAAGGGGAAGACGCCACAAAAAAATGCAGCTGTCTCCACTCACCTGCGCCCCAAAGCACCACACCATTTGCTGATGATTCAAGGAAACATCATAATGCATGAAACAGAATTGCCATCAGCACACGTTTCTGCTGGAACCTCACTACACATAACTGAAACATCAAAACCCATTAACAGATGTGCCCCCTAAAGAAGGGGATACAATCTCACAAAAGTCGAATGCTGCTATTACATCTCAGAGAGCTTACAGAGATCAGCCGCCTGCAATCAGGCAAAAACGTGACTCCAGTTATAACTTCCGCATGCCCAGAGGCTTGTGCCAGGAGCTCCCCAGTGGCAAAATCATATACCCGCATGTACCGGTCAGAGTGGGAACATACAACATACATACCACTCGGATCCACACAGACCTGGAAAAACAAAACTCCACAGGTCAAAAGAGCAAGAAACACTCAACATCAATTCCAACATAGCCACCAACAAAATGAGACCTTCAATTTCAACATTCCAAAACTGCAGAAAAAGAAAACATGGCTTCCAGAAAGCAGTAGTGAAAAATAGAGCTTGCAGAATCATTTATACCTTGATGGGTTCACCAATATCTCCCTCAGGTTTGAAGCATCGCACTGGCTTGCCAGTGGCTAAATTGAGAATATTGAGCTTCTTATCCTGCAGCAGCACTGAAGTTGGCGTTAAGCATTGCATGAGTCTTTGTTGATTGATAAAGAATCACCTCAAACCATATGCACTTTCAGCAAAAATGATGAAAATGGCAGCAACACAGCATGTGCTATTTCTATAAGGATGTGATGGATTCAGTGCATGACAATCTTTGTATGAACAAAACATTACAAAGATGACAATACAAAAAAAAATCTTTTTTTTTACCTGACTCACTGTTATAGCAAGCTTATCTGATGGGTCAGTATCCAAATCATAGATGGTGCCCCGAGGAACAGTCTCCTGATGGTACCGTATGCTCTTGCAGCCAGCACCCATTGCTGTCACGTTCCGAAAGACAACTGACCTGTTGTTGCATTGTTCAAAGTGCGTAAACATTTGTTGCTACCCATTCTGGAGCAGGGAAATCAGACTGAATGTATGCACCATGGCACCAATTCTTATTACACCAAATTGGGTTGATGCAGTTTTCAAGAGACAAAAGCTCTGGAAAACTTACTTGTCAGCACTACAGCTCAGAAGCTTAGAACCATTGCAAGCAAATTTGACAGTGGTAATCGAGGCGGAATGATCATCTAGTGTCTCTATCACATCATAATCCCTGCAGCATACCCATCAAACAAACAATCAAAAGACCCTTCTGAAGCATCCCAATTGAGATCTCCTTGTATTCTAATTTATGAGGACATGCACTTGTAAAAAATAAATAAAACCATGTAGTACCCGTACCTGTTGACATCGTAGATGTGTATGAGTCGGTCCCTTCCACCAGAAGCTAAAAGGGGCATAACTGACACTGTTGGTTCATCAACCAAACTGCTATTGGTTCTCACAAGAGAGGCAAAGCTCAAGGAAAGAATTTCAGCATCATGTGCTTCCTGTCAAACATTCCCTCACATCTTCATTCCCAAGTTGGAAGCAACCCATTATGAAAGCAATCTGTGCAACTCAGATTCTCAGACTTCCTAGAACTCAGACATTACCTGGAAGCTTATAAGCTGCAAATTGCTGAGACTATAGATGCGAAGATTTCCACAGCGATCACCAGCTGCCAAATGCTGCCCATCTTGGCTTACACAGATTGAACGAAACCCATGTGACATATCCACCGATGGGTTGTCTTCTGCTGAGCCAGTTGAAAGTTGTTCCTTCGCCTCACCTCTTGTATCTGCAGACATAATGGTGTTTACTGTCAATGTGATATGGCTGAAACTAACAACTTTCTTTTAGTGAGTACACACAGACAAAACTCCGCCTTTGGGACTTCACCCACGTTCTCATAAAGGATTTTGCAAGAAGACAGTGAAGAATCCAAAGTTGAAACTTTTCTGCAGTATTTCTTGTATGTTATACAAACCTATGTAAAGCACACCCAAGATGTCCTTGCTGTATATATTGCTAGGGTGGGCACAAGGTGATGGAGAGGTGTTGGACCCTGGAGCTGTGACCTCCTGACATAAGCCCAAATTCCAAATCCGGATGCTCCCATCAGCCGAGCAAGTTGCAAAATCTCCTCTACTACACAGGCTGTCTTCCTCATTTGTTGTTGGCTGGAGTGCTGCTGCTGCAGCTTGCGGCAATTGGGTCGATGTTGTTGGCAATATTGTGACATCCCATATACATGAGCTGTGGGAGAGGAAAGTGCGGTACCTTCCAATCTGCATCCCAAACATGTCCATGAGCTGGCTGCCTTGATGATTTTTTTTCAACAAAGTTCAATTAGGATTCTTCTTCTAATGGCAAGACATTAACAATGGCATAACATACCATAGAGCAGAAGAAAGGGCAACAGTACCTTGGAAAAGCTACGCACATCCCACACAAACAGGCTGTGGTCTCCATATATCACAGCTGCCGCCCATCACAACAGTTTTTTCATCTCAAAGAGAGCAGCAAAGTTCCAGTCTTTTAGCATGAATTCCAGTGTATTTTGAGCACGAGAGAGGGAGGAGAATAGTTTTTTAAAGACCTCAGAAGGACATGCAAGATCTTTTGAATCTGTGTGACAGGACAGCTTCCACTTATGACTGTTAGCACGCCAGCAGCAGATATTGCATTCAGTACTAGATCGGTTTCAAAAGCAACAAGGATTCACCAAGCTTTTGGCCATCATGAATAAAGTTGCAGGCGACAGCATCAGGAAACTTAATGCCTGGTTGTAAATGATGGCCGACAGCCAGTGTGGTGCCAACGTTGGCATCTGTGAGACCATGATAACCATAAGGCGCAGGCCGAGGTAATGTAGCGGAGTATGTTAAGCTCCCGTGCATGAATATACGCACAATTCCATCACTGCATGCACACCCAACATGGGCATCTGAAACTGCTAGAGCATACCCATGCCGCACCTGTTTCAATTTTGTCCCACAATTCATCACAAGATCCAATTATCCAAAACTTGAACAAATCAGCAGACACCAATCCTTCTGGAACAGATAAAACTTCCAGTTGTCAGGACATGAAAGCAGCAAGACTCAGAAGCAGATGCTTTGCTACTGAGACAGTCTTCATTGACACAGGAAACGTGGCAAATGAGGTGCTATCCCTGTCTTTGGTAACAAACACACCCAATTGGCAGATCATCATGGAGGGCACTGCTTTTGAACAAGACCCACAAAGGACTAAGATGGGTTAAATACCTTCAGATCAACCCATTTCTCAATTGCCAAACCACAATGGAGCAAGCACAAAATTCCTGGAACCAAAAGAAATCAGTCTTTGGTTAGTATGTGGGTTCAGGATTGGAGACATAGAAGAAGCATATGAATTGACTAGCAGTATCTGCAACAAACCCATCAGCAAGTGCAAGAAGAAAACCCATTTCTATATAGAGATATATATGTACATACCTCTGGCAGTCAGTGCATAAAGGGGCTGAAAGTCAGGGGCGCCCGCGTTTGATTCCTTCAAGGGTGGGGCACATGATATAGCAACGAATGAACTCTCTTTTTGACTACCAAGCTTCACAGACTTCCCGTCCATTCCAATATTTGCATTGCCTCCAGCTGCTCGAGGACGAGGGCCGCTGATTATCCAGTGCTTCAGGTGCTTGCTACCACCCGTCACCAAAAAGCTGCCATCAGAAGCAAACTGCAGGGCACATGCTGGTAAGGATGCTGCTGCTGATGCTCGAGTTTTTATCAACAAAGTCCCACTCTTCCAGTCCCAGAGGCAGAGATATCCATCATGGGGCTCACCAAGTGATGCCAGGTGCTTGCCTGTGCTCACAGTCAGAAAGCATCCCTATTTAGTACATGGGGGGTCATGTATGCTAGTTTACTGGGCAGTTTTGCACAATACCTGACAATTGAATTAGGCTTCTGGCTTGCTAGTTATCTGCAGCTATAAGATTCATTTTCCACTATTTCACATGCTAATAATTCACACAAAACACAGAAGACAGGAAAAGAGAATGAAGAAAAAGCGACAGTTTTGGGTTTATAGGGAAACAGTAGATGCCCGAACGAAGGAAAACGTTTCAGGTTTCTGAAGAGCTAGGAAACAGGGAAGGACAGTGAGTGGAGAGAGACACACAATGACAAAGAATTCATTTTCAAGTAATCATATCCTTAAATGTTAATTCAAAACCCACCATTTGGAGAAAACTGAACACAGGAAACACCATATTTGTGTGTCCTCATTTCAGCAATACATGCTCCTGTTGAAACCTCCCAGACAATGACGGCTGGTTGGTGCCCTGACTGCAATCAGAAAAAAAATAGATCCATTGTTGTTTGATGACCAAGAAAAGAAGGATAAAGGAAAAAAAAAAAACACTTCGTGGAGCATGCAGTGAAATATAGAATTTTTTGCATTATTATTACCTCTCCGGCAGCAAGGAATTTGCCTCCTTGGTTTGAGTAAGCGACACAAGCAAAAGCCTTGGGGGTTTTGGAAGCCATGAGGAAGCGGGTCTGGCAGTTGGCTTTGACATTGTACACCACCACCACGCAGCCGGCCAAGTATGCCAGATCACCTGTGCTTGTATTACATGCTAGCCCACTTGGAGACGTGGTTGTCAATCCTATAACTCGCTCCAGCTCTAGCTGCACAACACACCACATCCCCTCTCTCATCCCTTTCAGATTCCATGGTTTGTGAGAAACTGAAATGTCTGCACAAAACTGAAACTCCTGGCACATTGCCTCCTCATGGGTGTCAATCCTCAGAGTGTTTTGAGCTTGAGGTTATTTAGCATTTACAGCTCCTCAGATGGGTCTTTTCAAAGGAACCATGCAGCTCATAAGCCAGCAAAGATGTACACTACATTCCCAGCTCAAAATGCACACATTCTTGAGAACAGGAATAAAGCTCTTGCTCATTATATTTCTGCAAGCTGCAAAATATCACTACAGCTTTCTGCCCCACAAATGCTCTTTAGGATGCCTCATGGATCAGACTGTGTTGCCTAACAAGAGGGTATGTAATCAAAGCCTAAAATACACAAATTCTTGAGAACAAAAAGGGCATCTTAGGTTTGTGACAAGTAGGGAAAATGCTGTCCCACACCCATGTACTGCTTCCCACCACAATGCAGCAACTACGTTTGCAATCAATCACAGTTCACAAATGCTAGCATTTCCTCTGGAGGGACTTGAATCAACAACACATGATGAAAGCAAGCTCTCTCTCTCACCTTCCCACAAACTTCAAGCTTTCTCGTTTTGCGTCGGAGAAGCCTCATCTTGTTCTTCCTAGGTCTTGCTTCTTCAGAGAGAAAATTTGCTGCTCAACTCCATCCTGTATTGACCTTACAGACCCATTTGCGCACCATTCCAGAATCCAAAAAAAGCTATAAAATCCTACAAACACACACACACACACACAAAGAAAGCATCAAACTAGGGTGATCTGCATTTACAACATTGGCTAACTACTATGCAAACCGGAATTACACACAACTAATTTCCATTATACATGACACCATGAAAAGTTGCAAGTACAAGGAAAAGCTACAAACATAAAAACAATGATTTTTTTGAGATAATCAAATATCACACAAAAACCTCGAGTTAGTCAATAGAGCTTTTCTTCACATTTTGCACATCATCATCATCATCATCATCAATGTAAGCAAAAAAGCTTCAACATGATAACAAGAAAAAGGCAATGTAAAGACAAAGATGATGGGGAAAAAACCATGTCATACCCACCATTGAAAACCCTCGCACAAGTCCCCTATCAACTTCCTTTTTCCTTTGCATTCCCAACTATATAAAATCAAAGGAAAGAAGTTTTTTTGTTCCAACAAATAGAGCCAAAGACACAAAACTACAAAACAACAACAAAAGTACAGAAACTACCATCAACCCAACAACAACAACAACAACACAAAAACGCCAACAACATTGATACAAATACACATTCTTCTTCTTCTTCTTCTTCTTCTTCTTATTCTTCAATCAGCAACCACCATGTTTTCACTACATCAACAAACACCCAATGTTTAAAAATGAAACAAATGTTTCAATGACATAACAAGAAACACAAATCACAACCAAGAGAGTGGGAGAGGAAAAGAAAATGCATACCCAAAGAACCTTCCAAACCTTGATTATTGATTGATTGCTTGTTTGTTTTGTTTGCTTAATTAGGGCAAACCTTGCAAAACCATCCTATGTACCTTGAGAACAATTTGGGACACAAAACAAGGTATTCTCTCCCTCAAACTTTGAACCCAAAAAACTTCATGACATCATAACATGAGCTTTTTGAATGTGTAGTACACAAACCCAAGCATTCTCTCTCTCTCTTCTCTCTCTCTCTCTCTCTCTCTCTCTCTCTTACATATGTACCTACCAAAGCTAGGCCTTAAGCAAGGTTATGTGAGCACTTAACCTAATCACGCAAGAGTTTTGTGCAAGTTTTTTTTTTGGGCCACAAGAGTAGTTTTTTGTTCAAGCTTTTTCTTGCACAAGAGAAATGGGATGAATGGTATTTAGGGTTTGTAAACATAACCCATGAAAAAAAGTGGTTTACAATAATGCCTACCAAAAACAAAACACAAGTGCAAAGTTTCAAAAGAGAAATCTAAAATTGAGAAAATGAAGTTTTCAAAATCATTAGGTTTTTCTTTTTTTTTCTTTTTCTTTTTTTTTTTTTTTTATTTGTTATTTTTTTTTTAATTTTTTAATATTTAATTATTTAAATTTTCGACAAGAAGTAAAAAACAATAATGTTTTTTTTTTTTTTTTTTCCATATCGAAACTTTGGTGATATTTACAGTTAATTATTCAAATTTATGGTATTTGCACTTGAAAAAGAAAAATTTCCAAAAATTTCCTAGTACCACGCCGCTACCAGTTTTTCTCATTTTCTTTTTTTTGTTTTTTTGGTGAAATTTTCGTCAATAAGTGAAAATTAAATAA
>Ga0116231_10002872_pt1 | contig 35932 bp, 23 predicted proteins | sample S1TSphgellanicum_2_FD_89695 | JGI IMG/M metagenome (GOLD analysis project Ga0116231, IMG submission 89695) | Host-associated microbial communities from peat moss isolated from Minnesota, USA - S1T2_Fd - Sphagnum magellanicum MG | ecosystem: Host-associated > Plants > Peat moss > Unclassified...
GCTGCGCTACTTCCGACCCGACGCGCTGATCAGCCGCCTACCAGGTGCGGCCTGCGAGGTAGAAACGATCATCCAGCCGTTCGACAGCGGCGTAAAATTTCTGCGCAGCCTGCGCGCCATCGGTGCCACCGGCGGCGCCACCGCGCCGCAACCCGGCCTGCGCCGCGCCCTGGCGAACTTCGAGGCCGACTCAGGCGCCACCGCGGAATTCCGCGTCGCCACCATTTTGGCGCGCAGACCCGCAGCGAACGGCCTCTTCGTCACCGGCACCGACACCGGTGTCGGCAAAACTTTGGTCGCCGCCTGCCTCGCACGCCATCTCGCCGCGGACTACTGGAAACCGGCGCAAACCGGAACCGAGGACGGCGACGACGACACCGCAACCGTCGCCACGCTGGCCGGCCTCACAGCCGACCGCATCCACCCGCCACGCCACCGGTTCAAGGCGCCCCTGTCCCCCGAAGCCGCCGCAGCCCTGGAACACACGGCCATCGCGCTGGACGATTTCGCCCTGCCGCAAACAACCCACCCCATCGTGGTCGAAGGCGCCGGGGGCGTGCTGGTCCCGATCGGCGGCGGCGCCACCATGGCCGACCTCATGACCAGACTCGCCCTGCCGGCCGTGCTCGTGGCACGCAGCACGCTCGGCACCATCAACCACACGCTGCTCTCCCTTACCGCCCTACGGCGCCACGGCATCGCGATCGCCGGTGTCGTGCTCGTCGGGCCACCTAACCCTGGCAACCGCAAGGCCATCGAGGCGCACGGGAGAACCGAAATACTGGCGGAAATTCCCTGGCTGGACCATATCGATACCGATGTGGTTGAACAGCTGACCACATATCTAAAAGAAAGAACGAATCTTCTTTTTTGAAAAAAGAAGCAAAAAACCTGTGCAATTTGGTGCCGGCTCGCATGACAGATCAGGATATTATTGACCTCTATCGCTGTCTGCTCGGGCGCGCGCCCGAAAACGCCGATACCATCGCGGCGTTTCGCCACTATTACCCAAACTTCGACATTGGCCGAAAAGCCATCCTGGCATCGGACGAGTTCCGCGACTACGCCGCCAGCATCACCGGCCAGCGCGGCGACGTCGCCGCGCCGCTCGCCCTGCAACTGCTCATGCAGGCGTCCGGCACCAGAACCCAGGCCGCCGCGGACACCACCCTGCGCGCCGGCTTCGCCTGCCAGATCGCCCGGCTGAACCAGCCGCGCCTAGCCCTGGTCATCGGCGACGACACCGGCGCGCTGATCGACGAGTTGGCACCCATGGGCGGCCCGCAAGCCGCCGTGCTGCATATTACCGCCCTGCCCCGGCCGCTGGCCGCCGCGCCCCTTGCGGACGGAACCACCCTCCTGACTGGCCCCTGGCGGCCGGCAGCGCTAGGCGCATTCCTGGCCCAGCAGGGCCAAAAACTCGACGCCGTGTTCCTGCTGGGCCCGCCGGCGGAAGAATTTCTCCCGCTGCTGCCGCCCATGCTCGCACCACGCGCCCTGGTCGCCGTCAGCACGGCCGAAGGCTGGAACGGGGCGGCGCTCAGCGACCGCCTCTGCGCATCACGCGCCGGGGAAGCGCCGCTGGGCCGGGAGCCGCCGCTCGCCTGGGGCGGCTTCCTTATCCATCATTTCGGCGGATGGCCGCTGCCCGTCAGCTACACGCCAGGGGACGTTTCGCTCCCCGATCCCAACCTGTATCCCGCGCTCGCGGTCGCGGCCATCGTGCGCAACGAGGCAACCTGCGTGGTCAACATGCTGCAAAGCACGCTTCCCTTCGCCAGCTTCTACGCCGTGCTCGATACCGGATCGAACGACGATACGCCCGCCCTGGTGCAGGAGTTTTTCGCGCGCTGCGCCATTCCCTCAGCGTTCGCACAGGCCAGCCACGACAATTTCGCCGACCGGTTCGACGCCATGCGCAACGCGGCACTCGACATGGTGCCGGACTGGGTGGAGTGGGTGCTGATGCTGGACGCTGACGAGGAGATGGTGCCGGAGGATACGGCAGCCCTGCTGTGCCTCATCGAGGCCGGCACGCACGACGCCTACGCCCTGCCGCGCTATAATTTCACCGGCGCCGACAAATCGGGCGAGGTGTCCCCCTATCCGGACCGCCAGGTGCGGCTGTTGCGGCACGGCACGGGCGCGAGGCCGCGCTACACCGGCGCGGTGCATGAGACGGTGCAAGGGGTGGACATCGGCCTGCCGCCGCTGGACGCGAGCGCCATCGGCGGCGAGCGCGGCGGCCCGCACATCCACCACCTGGTCCGCCGTTTCCGAGACCGCGAAGCCGAAGACCGCAAGCAGTCGTTTTATCGATCGATCTCGCAACGCCACAGTCCTCGATGATCAAAAGTTTTTTGGTTCTTTTTTCAAAAAAGAACAATTCCTGACTTATTTTGTTTAACCCCTCCTTGATCGTTACCTCGTACCCAGTGTTCGGATCAGTCGGAGAGTTGCAGTGGTTGACAGGCGGGGGTTCGACGAGCGGATCAGCTTTTTAGGCATGACCGAGCGTCATAAGGCGGCCCTGCGCGCCTTCTGGCCTGATCTCCAGGCGGCGATGCCTGGCATGCTCGATGGGTTTTACCGCAAGATCAAATCCACGCCGGCGGTGGCCAGCATGTTCAAGGATGATGCGCAGATCCGCCGTGCTGCGGCGGCGCAGACGGCACACTGGGGCCTGCTGTTTTCCGGCCGTTTCGACCAGACGTATCTCGATTCCTCGCAACGCATCGGCCTGGTGCACAGCCGCATCGGGCTGGAGCCGCGGTGGTATTTGGGCGGTTATGCCTATGTCTTGCACGCGCTTACCACGCTGGCGACGGCAAAACATGTGCGGCGCTGGAGCCGCGATGGCGGCCGTGCGGCGCTGACCGATCTGCTGGGCGCCATTTCGCTGGCCATTGCGCTCGACATGGAGCTGGGCATTTCGATCTACCTCGACCAGAACAAGATCAACGCGGATCAGAAACTCAACAGCCTGGCGCAGGATTTCGAGACATCGGTGGGTCAGATGGTGTCGCATCTGGCCTCCGGTGCGGGGCGGTTGGAGACCACGGCGCGCTCGATGACCGGCTCGGCGAACCAGACCAACAGCCAGGCGACGCGCGTCGCCACCGCGGCGGAGGAGGCGAGCACGGGCGTGCAGGCGGTGGCGGCCGCAGCGGAGGAATTATCGTCATCGGTGGCGGAGATCAGCCGGCAAGTGGCGCAATCCTCGCGCGTCACCAACCAGGCAGTGGATGATGCGCGGCGCACCGACACGATCGTGCGCGAACTGGCCGACGGTGCCGAGCGCATCGGCCAGATCGTCGGCCTGATCAGCACCATTGCGAGCCAGACCAACCTGCTGGCGCTGAACGCCACCATCGAGGCGGCGCGCGCCGGCGACGCCGGCAAAGGGTTCGCGGTGGTCGCGTCGGAGGTGAAAAGCCTGGCCAGCCAGACCGCGAAAGCTACCGAGGAAATCAGTGCGCAGATCGGCCAGATTCAGGGCGCGACGCGCGAGGCGGTGAGCGCCATTCAGCAAATCACGCGCACCATCGGCGAAGTGAACGACATTGCCCGCACCATTGCCACCGCCGTGGAGGAACAGGGTGCCGCGACCGCGGAAATCGCCCGCAACGTGCAGGAAACGGCGGCCGCGGCGCAGGAAGTGACGTCCAACATCTCAGGTGTGAGCGTTGCCGCCAACGAAACCGGCGCGGCCGCCAACGACGTGCTGTCGGCGGCCGGCGACGTATCGAGCCAGACCGGCAAACTTTCCACACAGGTCAATCACTTTCTGGCTGAGGTGCGGATGTCTTAGATTCCTCCATCGTAGGATGGGTCTTGACCCATCATGGTGGCCGCGAGCTTTGGTGGCCAGGCCGAGGTGATGGGTCAAGACCCATCCTACAGCTCTGGATAAGCTCAGCCCAATATCCAAAAGTTTTTTGCTTCTTTTTTTCAAAAAAGAAGACCTTTCTTGACTGCATCCAACAACCCGCGAAAATCCGGAGGCAAATCCGTCTCGAAGAACAGCGCCCGCCCGGTCCGCGGATGGCGAAACCCCAGCGTCGCCGCATGCAGCGCCTGGCGCGGAAAATCCAGCAATTGCCCGCGCAGCGGTTCGGCCAGGCCGCGCGCGGCCGCCGGCACGCGGCGCAGATAGAGCGGATCGCCCACCACCGGATGCCCGCGGCTGGCCAGATGCACGCGGATCTGGTGCGTGCGGCCGGTGGCCAGATGCAGGCGCAGCAGGCTCGTGCTGGCGCTGAACACGGTTTCGATCTGGTAGCGCGTGAGTGCGTCGCGGCCGCCGCTGGCCACCAGCGCCATGCGCTTGCGGTCGCGCGGGTCGCGGCCGATGGCGCCCTCGATCTCGCCGGAGGCCGGCGACGGCACGCCCCACACCAGCGCCAGATAGGCGCGGTCCAGGTCGCGCGCGGCGAACATGGCGGACAGGGCTGCCAGCGCTTGCTCGGTCTTGGCCACCACCATCACGCCGGTCGTGTCGCGGTCGAGCCGGTGCACAATGCCCGGCCGCCGCTCGCCGCCGATGCCAGGCAGGCTGTCGCCGCAATGCGCCAGCAGGGCGTTGACCAGCGTGCCATCCTCATGGCCGGGCGCGGGATGCACCACCAGGCCGGCCGGCTTGTCCAGCACCAGCAGGTCGGAATCCTCGAACAGGATGGTGAATGGGATGTCCTGCGGCTGCGGCACGGCTGAGACGACCGGTAGCGGCTCAAGCTCATAGAGCGCCCCGGCGCGCACCGGCTCGGCGGGCTGGGTGAAGTGCACCCCGTCGCGGCTCACCCTGCCCTGCTCAATCAGCCCCTTGACGCGGGACCGCGACATCGTGCCGATGGCCTCGGCCAGAAACCGGTCGGCGCGCTGCCCGGCGGCATCGGCGGGGGCGACGATACGCAACCGGTCAGGGGAATGTGCCGCGTCGGTCATCGGACTGACATAGCGGTTTGCGGTTGGGGACGGGAATGCGCTGGCTGGTGGGTCTGGTATGGGTGATGGGCGTGCTGATCGTGCTCGGCGTCGCCACTGTCGCGGTGACGATCGTCACGCGGTTCGGCCCAGGCGCGCCCGCCCCGGCGGGCAATGTCGTGCTGGACGAGCCGGCCGGCACACGCATCGCCGGCGTCGCGGCCGTCGGCGATCGCCTCGCCGTCACCCTCTCAGGCGGCGGCCCGGACCGGGTCGCGATCGTCGATCTGCGGCATGGGACGACGGTCGGGCGCGTATCGCTCAAACCGTAGCGGTTGCTCAACCCCTTGAAAAAGCTGCGATATAATTGATCGACAGGTCGCGCGACTCGCGCCAGCTGCGCGTCGTCGGCTCAAACACCATGCCGGCCACCGCCTCCAGCCGCAGCCCGGCGCCGCGGGCCATGGACGCCAGCTCCTCGGGTTTGACGAAGCGCCACCAATCATGCGTGCCGGCCGGGAGCAGACGCGCAATATACTCGGCGCCGATCTTGGCCACCGCGAGCGACCGCCAACTACGGTTCAGCGTGGAGACGAACACCATGCCGCCCGGTTCCACCAACTGCGCCAGCGTGCGCATGAACGCGGGCTGGTCGGGCACATGCTCGATGATTTCCAGCGCCGTCACGGCGTCAAACCGGGCGCCGGCGCCCAGCAGATCCTCGGCCGTGCCGACCTGGTAGTCGATTTGTTCCGCGGCATGCGCCCTTGCGGCTTCGATCGCCGCCTCAGAAGCGTCCACGCCGGTCACATCGTGGCCGGCGCGGGCCAGCGCCTCGCTCGCCAGCCCGGCGCCGCAACCCACATCGAGCAGGCGCACGCCGCCATCGAAACGCTGGCGGAGGTGCGCATCGATCCAGCCGACGCGCAGCGGGTTCATTCGGTGCAGCGGCCGCATCGGCCCATCCGGATCCCACCAGCGGTCCGCCAGCGCGCTGAACCGGGCCACTTCCTCGGCCGAGACGCCGCCGCAGGCTGACATGGGGTGCTCCGTTCGTATCTAGCCGACGCGACCTGGACGGTGGAAGTCGTAGGATGGGTCTTGACCCATCATGGCACGCACGAACGTCTGTTGCCAGGCGGAGGTGATGGGTCAAGACCCATCCGACGGCATTGTCCAGGCTCAGCCCAAATGTGTAAAAGTTTTTTGCTTCTTTTTTTCAAAAAAGAAGTCCTTCCTTAAAAACTCACCCGCACCCCCCCATAACCCTCAATCGGCGCCCCCGGACTAGCCGTGCGCGTATCGCTCACGCCGCCGGGAACCGCCGGAAACGGCACGTCGCCTACCGGACCAAACGTGCCATAGGTATCATAGCGCTCATTCAGCACGTTATTCGCCAGCGCAAACACCGTGATGTGATCGGTGATCCGGTAGCTCGTATCGAGATTGAGGATCGCGTAGCCGCCGACCTTCTTGTTCAGATTGCTTTCGTCGCCAAACCGATACAGCCCGCTTTCGGCAATCTCGGAGCCGCCAAAACTCCAGCGTGGCGTAATTTTGTATTCGACGGTCAGCGTGCCGCGGTGCATGGGAATGCCGGGCAGATAGTCACCCGGCCGCACATGAATAAAACCGTTCGCGTCGGAATCCGGATTGTCGCCGCTGCCGAGCAGCAGCGAATTTTCGAACACCGCATGGGTAAAAGCGTAGCCGATTGTCGCATGAAGTTTTTCTGTATCGTATTTCAGATTGGCCTCCACCCCCTCGCGCAAGGTCGAGCCGACGTTGGTGTAATAGGCCAGGTTGACGTTGCTGACATCGACTTCGTAGGTCAGGTCGTCATGATTCTTGGTGTGATAAAAATCAGCGTTCCAGGTCAGTTTCCCGCCCGCCACGTCGGCCACCCGGCCGCGCAGACCAATTTCCACGGTGCGGGAGACGACCTGCTTGAGATCCGGGTCGCCGACGAAGAAGCTCAGCAGCGAACACGGGTAGGCGGCCGTGGCACATGAAAGTTCCTGCGGCGTCGGCGCCCGGTTCGTCTCCGCATAACTGCCGTAGAGTTGCACCGAAGGCGTGATCTGCCAGGTCAGGCCGGCCGAGGGATTGAAACGGTTGAACGTATGCTGGCCATTCAGCACCGTGCCGAGCTTGTCGTGCAAATCCTCTTCGACATTGTTGAAACGGCCCGACACATCGAAGTTCAGCGTTTTGGTCACGGCAAACCGGTCCGTGGCGAACAGGGCAAAATCGCGCGTCACCGTCGCCACCCGCGTGGGCGAGACGCTCTCGCTCGGCTGATCCTGCGTGACACCGGGGCCGACGAAGAAATTGTCGCTGGTATCAAAACCGCCCAACTGCGTCTGGCCGTCGAACACCGCGTCCGATCCATCGAAACTGCCGCCTGCCACAAGATGATTGGCGTGGCCATATAAATCGTCGTCGCGCACGATCTGGGCTGAAGCTCCATAGGCGTGGCTGTCGGTGCCGAGCAGGGCGAGCGCGGAATACACCCCGCCATGCAGAAAATCCGGCACGATGCCGCCGCCGCGCGTCGTGACCGGCGCGCCGCTATCCTCGTTGCACAGATCGCCGGAATAGCCAGGCGTGCCGATTGCGTCGCACGGCGCCACCTCGGCGGTGGCGCCATTGCTGATCCGCTGCGTCAGATTGTGGAAATAGGCCAGGCCCTGCAACGAGGTTTGCCCGTTCAGCGAAGTCGTGCCGCGCAGATTGACATCGACGTATTTGTTATAAACATCGTTCGGCGCGGTAAAAATCGAGGCCGGATTGACGTCCAGTTCCTGCACCGGCGAGGCGCCTGGATTGCCCAGCGTATTGTCGGACGCATCGACCGAGAGGTGCAATTCCGCAAAATCGTTACGCCAGCCAAGGTCGCCATACAGCTGATAGAGTTGCGTCGCCTGTGTCTGCCGGAAGCCGCCGTCATTGAGAATTTGGCCGGCAAAATAGACCGCGTAATTGCCGATCTGATGCCCGTATTGCAGAATGCCGGCGCCACGGTCGTAAGAGCCGCCATAGGCGGTCAGATCCGCGCCGTCATAGGTAAAACCGTCCTTGAGCTGAACATTGACGGAACCGCCCAGCGCGTTCAGGCCGAACAGCGGGTTGGACGCCTCCACGTTCACGCTGGCAATGGCGATGGCCGGGATCAGATCCCAGTTCACCGTATCGCCGAACGGTTCGTTGAAGCGCGCGCCATCGACATAGACGGCCAGCCCCTCCGGCGTGCCCGCCACCGGCGAGGCGATAAAACCACGAAACAATATGTCCGGCTGAAACGGCGTGCCCGACGTGTCGTTCACCACCGCGCTCGGCACGTCCTCCAGCAGCGCGCCGGTCAGGCTGGGCACATTCGTGCGGTCGATCTGCGCCGGTGTCAGAACCTGTGTGGTCTCGGGCAGCAGCGCGCGGTCCACCGTGCCGCCCGGCACCGGCGAGACGCCGACAACGTCGATATCCGGCAGCGGGCTCGGCGCCTGGGCACGGGCTTGCGAAGCGGCACAGAGCAAAAGTCCAAAGCCGAGACCGTGACACAGGCGCACAATCAAAACTCCCTTGAAACAGAGTCAGGGGTTAGCAGGGTTCCGGGCGCGGGACGATGACAGGGCCAAGACACTCACAATGATGGCGAAACTTTCACTTTCCGGTAAGGTTATCTGCGCCATGTGACGCTTTCGCTACACACGCCATCGCCGGCTCGCCCCGGGCAGCGAGATGGGCGATAAGGCAGTGCGGGTGATCGCGTGGAACCAGGCATTTATGTCCGAAACAACGTCGGCTACACTGATCGGTGCCGCCCGCTTGCCCCGCCCGGCACGGGGTGCCGCGGGCATGCCAGGTGCCGCGGCGCTCATCTCCGTCAGCCTGCACGCGGCCATAATTGGCGCCGCATTGCTGATCCTGTCCCCCCTGCCGCCGCCGCCCGGGCAGTCATCGGTGGCGCTCGCGTTCGAACCACCCGCGGAAGCGGCGCTGTCAACGCTCGCGGCCGACAGAATTACCCCCCCGGAAAGCACTGCGTTCAACGCGCTCACCCCAACCCTGCCCGGCCGCAGCGTCCGCGCCACGGTGCCGGAGGGTCATCCGCACCCGTTACGCGCCGCAGCGGCGCTGCCATTCGCGCCGGCTCAAGCCAAGACGCCCGCCCCCACGCCGCTGCCGGCGCCAAGCCCGGGCGACGTGGCCGGCCTGAAACTGCGTATCCGTGAAGCCGTGCTCGCCGCCACTCTCTATCCCGCCGTCGCACGCCAGATGCACCGCGAGGGACGGGCGCAAATCAGCTTTGCCTACAGGGACGGTATCGTGCAGGGGGTAGCGCTCACCCAAACCAGCCGCTCAGGCCTGCTGGACGAAGCGGCACTGGCCGCCGTGCGCCGCGCTACCTATCCGCTGCCGCCGCCCGGCCTCACCGGCGTGCGCCTGGCGCTGGATGTATGGGTGAATTTCGGGCTGAAGGCAGAGTAGCCGCCCCGCCCCGGGCGGCCAACCGAGGCGGGGCGCTTTTCGGGACGGGGCACAATGATAGTGGCATCGGCTAGAGCGTGATCGTTTGAATTTTGCGCGGCCTCGGCGATTTCTCAAGCTACGATAGCGGGGAGTTCGGCAGGTTCGACGCGGTGGCGGAGCAAGAATCCGCCGTTCGGGGGACAATCAAATAATTTGTAAAGCCTGGATAGCGGGTGAATTCGCGGGCGATGTCATAGGCATGGTGGACGAGGAACGCTTCGAAGGCAGGGAGATTACGGCTCAGCACTTCGACAAAAAGGGTCGGACGCCAGCGGCGTATGGTTTCCTTCAGGCCGGAGAGGACGGCGATTTCCGAGCCTTCGACATCGAGCTTGATAAAATCGATCGGGCGGGTGGCGAGCACGCTGTCGCCTGGCATGCAGCGCAGGTCGCCGGCATCGTCTTCACGGAATTTCGTGCCGCCCAGATTATCCGGCCTGGCGGACACGATGCTGATGGCGGCGAACTTGTTGGACAGGGCGTAGCGCAGATAGCCGGTGTTCCAGCTCGTGCAGCCGTTCAGCGCCTGGTTGAGCAGCAGGATGGCAATCGCCTCGGGGTTTACCTCGAACAGGATGATCTCGCGCGCAGCCAGGAATTTGTCGAAATAGACCGCATGGTTACCGACGTTCGAACCGATATCGACGATCACGCTGCCCGGCCGGATGACATCCGCCATCATGGCGAGTTCATCGGGTTCGTAGAACTCGCCTCTGTAGTGGTGGCCCTGGATCACGTCGGCGCGGTTCTTGACGAAGAAGCGTACAGGCCGGCGCTCGACGGTAAAACTGACGACCGAGCCGTCGATGCGCGCAACCGCCGGCGGCATCAGGCCGCAACGTCGCTGACGTGCTTGGCCGAGGCGTCGGCTATCAGCTTGAGCGCCTGCGAGCAGATGCTGACCCATTCAGGCATCAGCGGGGTGATCGCTTCCCCGGCCATGGTCATGCTGAAACGCTGGATGTAGCCTACCAGCAGACGCTCGCCCCACCATTCCACGCTGCCGCCGGGATGGTCCGCATCGCTGTAGCGCACATACAGCAGAGTTACCTTTCCGTAACGCTGGAGCAACGCATGGATTTGCAGTACTTCGGCGCGGTCCAGATTGCGGCTGAAAATCTTGTAAACAAAGATTTTTTCGGCGGCGGCGAAATCATCCAGCAGCTTGGTCTTGAGAAAGCCCAGGCGCCGGCAGGTGCTTTTATACATCTTATCGAACGGAATATCGCTGCGTTTGGTAAACGTATGCATGTCCATGCCGTATTTCAGATCGCGCACAGTATATTCCGGGTCGTCCGGCGTCACCTCTTCATAGAATGACAGCTCGGTCTGTTCGGGGGTGCCAACACCTTCGAAGCCGGCTTGCAGGGCGGCGGTCAGATTTTCCGGCCGCATGCGCGCCCAGCGCAGCAGGCCCAGCGGCTCGATGCCGGCCAGGCGCTGCACCAGGCCGAATTCGCACCCCTGCCCCAACCCGCCCAGGCTTTCGAACCGCGCGAAAATGGCACCGAGGTCGGTCCCGGCAAAACTGCCGGCGTCCTCAGCCGACGCGGCGGGTGCCTGTGGCGGCGCGGCACGGATTTCCATATCGTCGGATAGCGCAAGGCGGACCTGCTCCGCACCATAGGCGCCTTTGCGGACCTGCAAATCGTTGGGGAAACGCTGCACAGCGTCGGCCCAGCGGGCATGGGCCGCCTCCATGTCGCCGCGGCGCTGAGCGACACGCGCGTGCACGATATAGGGGGTCGTCTGGAACGGTAGCCGCTCGAGGGCGACGACGGCCAGTCGCTCGGCCTCGTCGTGGCGGCCGAGGCGGGAGAGGATATCGGCGAGTTCGGCGCTGACCGCGGCCTCGCCCGGATGGGCTTCCAGAAACTCGGCGAGCAGGGCGGCGGCGTCCTCCAGCCGGTTCAGGCCGGTGAGTGTCCTGGCGTGTTCCAGCGCGATGCCGGCAGCAGCGGGGAAGCGGGTCCGGGCGGCCGCTCCCGCAGCTTCGGCGCCGGCAAGATCGCCATGCTCGCGCTTGAGGCGGATGTCGTGAACCAGCGGGAGCGGTTCGTTGGGGAAAGCACCGGCAAGCGTCGCCAGCCGCTCCAGCGCGCCACCGATGGCACGCTTGCCGCGTGCGGCCGGCGCGAGCGCATGCTGCAAGGCGATGTCGAAATCGGCGGGGAAGGCCTCGCGCGCCGCGGACCAGCGGCGGTCCGCCTCCTCCCAGTCGCGGCGCGAGGCGGCCAGGCGGGCGCGCTGGATGGCCAGATCGCGGTTGTCCGCAAAACGCTGGGCGGCCTCGTCGAGCACCGCCTCGGCGTCCACGGTACGGCCCATGCCGCTGAGCGCCCGCGCGCCCTGAATATAGCCGGTGACGTCGTTCGGCTGTCGCTTGCGCACCTGCGCCCAGAGGCGGTCAGACTCGGCAAAATCGCCGCGGCCGGTGGCCAGCTTGGCGCGCTGCACCAACGCCCAGGCGGCTCCGGGGAAACGCTGCTCCGCCTGGTCGAGCAACTGCGCTGCTTCATCGAACCGGCGCAGCGACTGGAGCGCCGCCGACGCGGTCTGGTAGCCGGCCGGCTCATCGGGGAAGGTGTCGCGCGACAGGTCGGCCAGGCGCAGCGTGCCGGCCCAGTCGCCGCTGAGCAGGGCGAGCCAGCAGGCCTCCACCAGCAGACCGCGCTCCGGCGCGCTCTCGTCGAAGGTGGCGGCAAGCAGCGCGCGGGCTTCCTCCCGCCGCTGGGCGGTGCGCAGCAGATTGACCTCCATGGCGGCGGCGCCCGCGAAATCAGGGAATTTTTCGCGCAACTGCCGCGCCGTGTCGGCGGCGCGGCTCCAGTCGCCCTGCATGCGGGAGAGCACGATGATTTTCAGTAACGGCTGCGGGTCGTTCGGGCAGGTTTGCGCGAACAGCGCGGCCACCGCTTCAGCCGCCGGGAAGCGGCGGCGGCGCGCCAGAAAATCCAGGCAGGAGGAGAAGGCCTGCGTGTCGCCGGTAAAACTCGCGGTCAGATGATCGAGCAGCGTCTGCACGGCGGCATCGGGTTCCGCCTTGACCTCCTCAGCAGATTTTGCCGCAGCAGGCTTGGCCGGCATGGTGCCGGAGGCGACTCGGCCCAGCAGCATGTTGAGCGAACTCGCCGGCCGCGGCTCCGCCGCCGGCGCTGCCTCGGCGACGGGCGCGGGGGGCGGCGCGACTTGCGGTTCCGGCAGACCGGGCAGTTCGACCGGCATCTCGGCAGGCGCCTCGCTGGGCGCAGGACGCGACCGGCCGAGCATGCTGAACATACGTGATAACATATCAGGCTCCTGGCGCACTCACAGGGTGGCGGCGGCGCGGCATAGGGCGAGCCATTCCTCGAAGGGGATGTCCCAACTGCCGCGGCGCACCGGGTTGATGACGCTGAGGCTGCCGCGCAGCAGGCCGCCGCCGCAATCCTCGATGCGGCCGGCCGGCAGCGTGCCGGCCAGTTCCACCCACAGCAGCTTCGCCCCACCATAGACGCGCAACGCCCGCATGATCCTGTCGAGCTGCTGCGCCGGCGTGGGCGTCAGCGCCTTGAAGACGAAGATTTTCGCCCCCTCCTCCAGGTCGGCCAGCAACTTGTCGCGCAGCCAGCGCAGGCGCGCCGCCTGCTTGGCGAGGAACGCCTGCGTGTCGGCGATTTCACCCGTCATGAATGTGTGAAAGGTGAGGTTGAACAGCGAGTCCTGGATGCAGTATTCGCCCCAGGCGGTGCGGTTGACATGGACGTGCTCGGGCTCGCCCAGGCCGGCGAAGCGGGTTTTCAGCAGCTCCTCCAGCGTGTTCGGTTTGACCGAAGCCCAGCGCAGCAGGCCCAGAGGCTCCGCGCCGTAGCGGCGCTGCACCAGGCCGAATTCGCAATTCTGGCCCAGGCTTTCGAACCGCGTGACCAGCGCATTCGCCGCCGGATCGGCGACGCGGCCGACATCGACCAGGCCATTGGGTGCATCGTCCGGGGTAGCCGCACTGGAGAGCATGCGGGTCTGCCAGATGGCGGCACCTCGGCCGCGCATGGCACCCTGGTCGTTGGGATATTTGGCGATCAGCAGGTCCCAGCGGCGCACGGCCTCCGGCCAATCCTCGCGCGCGGCGGCCAGTTGGGCGAACAGGCGGGCCAGTTGCGGGTCATCGGGCAGGCGGGCCGCGGCGGCGGTGACGTACGCCTCCGCCTCGTCGATACGGTTGAGCTTGAGCAGCATGCGGCCGGCGCCGGCGCAGGCCAGGCCGTTGCGCGGGAAGGCCGCAGCGGCGGCCTGCCAGCGGTGCAGCGCAACTTGAAGGTCGTCACGCGCCTCGGCGACTCGGGCGAGCTCCATCATCACCGGCAGGCCGGCGGCGAATTTCTGGCCGGCGGCTTCATCGAGCAGGGCCTGCGCCTCCTCCAGCCTTCCGGCCTTGCGCAGAGCACGGCAGGGGTCGAGGTAACCGTCGGCAACGCTGGGATGGAGCTGGCGGTAGGCGCACCAGAGCCGCAGCGCGTCATCCAGATCGCCGCGAGCCTCGGCGGCAGCGGCGGCCTGCAACCAGCTATCATCCAGCCTGAGAGAAGCGTATTTCATTCAACCGTTGGAGCTATCAGTAAGAAAGTAAGGACTTCTTTTTTGAAAAAAAGAAGCAAAAAACTTTTGCAAATTTGGCTTCGGTCTCTCCTGAGTGGCTCGGCTGCTACCCAAGCCGCGCCTGCAGACTGCTGACCAGCAGGCGGGGAAAGACATGCTGGAAGGTGAAGATGATATGCTCCAGCAGATGCGAGCCGTCGTCGATGAGCACGCTGGGCGGATGCTCTGTGCAGATTTCGTCCAGCAGATCCGCATCGACCTGCGAGCCGATGAATATCTTCTCCCGCTCCTGCGCATGCCGGGCGCAGCGCGGGTTGATGTCCAGGCCGATGATCTGGGCGCGGGGAAAAACCACCTCCACATGCGCAGAGAGGCGCCGCCGGCAACGCCGATTTCAATCGCATTGACCGGGCATTCGCGGAACTCGGCAAGTGCTGCCTGGTAGTGGCGCAGATAGTCCCGGCCCATGCGCACGCAGGAGCTTTTGTACCGCCCCTCAAGGGCGCCCACGATATCGAGATCGACGCGGCCATCCATGGCGTGCTCTCCGTCTGCGGCCGGCTGCCGGCGCTGCCGGCACAGGGCTTCTGCCATGCCGGGACACGACGCGCCACCTCCACCTGCCGCTTGCCAAGCTGTCGGCGACCCCATAACGCGCATGCGCTGGAAGTTCAGCTGACCGCGTCGAGGACCCTCGCCATGACCGATGGCCACCAGGACGAACCCTTGCTCGCCAGGCACGCCGTGGCGGCGATGCGGGCGGGTAATCCAACGCTGGCGTTGGCCGCCTGGACCGCGGTGCGCGCCCGCGCGCCCGACGACGCGGAGGCGGTGACAGGCATGGCGCAGGCGCTCCTGCTGCTCGACCGGCTGGATGAGGCTGCGGCGCTGGCCGATGCGGCTGCGGCCGACGAGGCCACGGCCTGGGCGGCAGCGCTTGTGCGCGCCCGCATCGCCGATCGGAAGCGCGACTGGGCAGCTTCCCTCGGCCACTGGCGCACTGCCGCCGCCATGGCCCCGGCCTTGCCCGACGCCTGGATCGGTGCCAGCCAGGCCCTCTGCAAGCTGGGCCGCGCCGACGAGGCCGATGATGTGCTGCTGGAGGCGCTGCGCGGCCAGCCGGATCATTTTGGGCTGCGTGCCGCGTATTGCCGCGCCGCCGAGACCGCGCAGAACTGGGTGGAGGCCGGGCGCCGCTGGTCTGCCCTGCGCGCCGATTTGCCGGACCGGCCGGAGGCAGCGGCCGGCCTCGCCCGCGCGCTGCGGGGCCAGGGAAGGCTCGAGGAGGCGGAGGCTGCCGCCATGGCAGCGATGCGCCGCTTCCCCGCGCACGTGGATGCGCATGTCACTTACGCCCGCATTGCGATGGCGCGCCTGGACTGGGTGGAAGCGCACCGCCGCTGGACCGCGGTCGGGCAGCGGTTTCCGCTCCACCCGTCGGTGGCGCAGTCACGCGCGCATTGCCAGGCGCGGGCCGCCCTGATTGACGGCACGACACAGGCGCCGCCGGAGGGGCATATCGACATACTCGCACCCGCTGCCGGCTGGACTCTCGACCGCGGCGACACCGCGTCGGTAGCCAAATTCCTCGCACAGTTCGAAAGCCTGGGCAGCAGCTGCGAATTCGGCCTGGTGCAGCGCAAATATGGCGCCGAGCCCCTGGGCCTGCTGCGCTGGTCGAACATGCAGGCGCCCTGGCTGATCCAGGCGCTCGAAGAGCGGTTTGCCGGCGTCGGCACGCGCGAGCAGACCAGCATCATCCTGCTGCGCGACGAGTATGGCGCCGTCGATGACCGTTTCAAGTTCGGCATTCATCTGGGGATAAAGCCGAGCGAGGCCACGCCCGACCGCGTGCTGGCCTCGCAATGCCGGCGGCTGGCCTTCCTGCGCGACAAGCTGCTCGCCGAGCTGGATGGACAGGAGAAGATTTTCGTCTTCTCCGCCTACCGGATCACCGACCGCGAGGTCGCTGCCATTGTCGAGCGGCTGAGCGCCTATGGGCCGAACCTGCTGCTGTGTGTGCGCGCGGCCAGCGAGATGCATCCGGCCGGCTCCGTCGAGATTGCCTCGGACCGGCTCGTGGTGGGCTATTCGGCGCAGGAGGCGCTGGAGCGGCGCGGGGCTGGGTGGAACATCCAGTTTGATGAGTGGCTGGGCTTTTGCGAGACCGCCTGGCTTCTGTGGGCGGAGCTGCGCGGTACTAATACATAGGTAAATGTAGCGTGGGCTTCAGCCCACCATGCCAGCAGCACCCTATCTGGCGGCTGACGCCCTTCCTGTTGCGGCAACGGCGTGACAACGGTCAATGGCGATATCGCGAACGGGACAAGTTACGCCGCCGGCCCATGAATTGGTCGGATGGCCGCACCCAAATGCGCCACTTGCGTAACCATTTATCAATGATCGTTGGCCTAGACTGGGCCTTATGACGAGTGCCCAAGCGCGCGAGATTCTGGTGGCCGACGATGACGGCGTCATGCGCAGTCTGCTGCATGAGCTGCTGACCCATGCCGGCTACCGGGTGCATCTGGCGACGGATGGTGAGGAGGCGCTGGCGCAATGCGGCCAGCACGGGGCGTCGCCGGCCCCTGCCGCGCTGGCCCTGCTCGACATGAGCATGCCGAACCGCGACGGTATCTCTACCTGCCGTTCGCTGCGCGCGCTGCCGGGCTGGCGCTATGTGCCCATCGTCATGGTGACCGCCAACGGCACGCACGGCGCGGTGCGCGCGGCAATGCAGGCCGGGGTCGATGGATTCGTGGTCAAGCCGTTTTCGGGCCAGGATCTGCTGCAGCGCGTGGCGCACTGGATCAACGGGCAACGGCAGCAAGCCGGACCGCCGGCCGAGAGCGGTGCGCTCGATGAGGAAGGCGGGGCCGGCCGGATCATGCCTGGGGTCGCCTGGAGCATCGGGCGGCATGGACTTGGCGTGCGGGAGAGCGGCGAGACGCGCGACATCAGCCACCTGCTACGCGCGCGCTCGGGGTTGCTGCCATTATGAGTGCCGCCTCGAGCCTGCGTGAGGCACCTGCAATGTCGGTCACCGAGTCCGACGCAGGAACCCGCGAGCCCTCGGCGGCGCTTGGCGCCCTGGCGCGTGCGGCGGCGTCATTCTGCCAGGTCTCGGCCGCGGTGATCGTGCGCGCCGGTGCGTTGGAGGCCGATCCGTGGGCCGTCGTCGCCGCCTCCGGCACCGATGCGGCGGGGAAGGAGGCGGCCATTTGCCTGGCGCCGGCGGCGCGGGCGGCGATGCAGGTGCAGGGGCGGTCGGCAGGTCCGGTAGTGTTGCAGCACGCCCCGCCGGGCGGAATGGAGACGCGATTCTGTGCCGGCATGCGCGTGGCCGGCGGCGCCGGCCGGCTGCTGGGCGCGATCTGGCTGCTCGACCGGCGGCCGCGCCGGTTGACCCGGCGCCACCGCGCCACGCTGGCCGACCTGTCCAGCCTGGCCGCCGAATTGCTAGGGCGGGAAACCTGTGAGCCCGGCAGCGAGCATGCGACCACCTATTCCCACATGCTGGTGCAAAGCATTACCGACCAGGCGCTGATCCTGCTGGACCCAGCCGGCATCGTGCAAAGCTGGAGCCCCGGCGCACAGCAGGTGATGGGCTGGACGCAAAATGCGGTGCTTGGCCAGCACTACGCGATGTTCCTGCCAGAGCAGGAACGGCCACAAGGCACTGCCGACCCGAGGCTGCGCACAAGTGCTACTCTGGGCCGGCTGGAGGAGGAGGGAAGCTGGCTCCGCGTGGACGGAAGCTTTTATGACGCGCATGTAAAATTCTTTACTCTTTATGATGAGGCGCGTTCGGTGCGCGGCTTCGCCATGGTGGTCACGGACGTGACCGAGGAACGGCAGGCGGAGCAGGCGCTACGCCGCAACACCGCCGAGTTGCGCAGCGCCAATTTGCGCCTGCAACAGACGGCAGCGACGCTACGGGAGAGCAACCGGCTGCTGCGCATGGCCGGCGAAATGGCGCACCTGGGCTACTGGAGCCTGGATATCGCCGCTGGACTGTGCACCTGGTCGGACGAGGTGTTTCGGATTCACGGCATGAAGCCGGTCAAGCATGTGCGGCTCGACCAGGCGATTGCCGCGTGCCATCCGGATGACCGGGCAACCGTGTCGGCCCTGATCGACGACGCCTGCGTCACCGGCACGCCGTTCTCCTACGAACTGCGTGCGCTGCGGCCCGACGGCACGGTGCGGCTCGTCGCGTCCCTGGGGCAGCCGGAGCGTGCCGGGGATGGCCAGATCACCGGCGTCGTCGGGATTTTCCTCGATATTACCGAGCATCGGAACACTGAACAGGCGCTGCGCGACCGCGAGCGCGACCTGACGCATGTGCTGGACAACACCCCGGCGCTGATCGGCTATTGGGACCGCAACCTGGTCAACCGTTTCGCCAACCACGCCTTTATCGAATGGTTCGGCATCCGGCCGGAGGACATGCGCGGCCGCTCGCTGCCCGACAACGTCGGCGAGGCGCGGGTCGCCCAGGCGCGGCCCTACATCGAAGCGGCGCTGGCCGGCCATCCGGCCAGCTACGAGTCGCAAATTACCAAGCCGGACGGCACCGTCGGTCATATCGTTTCGCAGTTCGTGCCCGATGTGGTGGATGGCGAGGTGCGCGGTTTCATCGCCCTCGGCATCGACATGACCGACCGCAAGCGGTTTGAGAATGCGCTGGCGGAGAGCGAGCGGCGGCTGGCAATGGAAAAGGAGCGGGCGGAGCAGGCCAATGCCGCCAAATCCGAATTTCTCACCACCATGAGCCACGAAATTCGCACGCCGATGAACGGCATCATTGGCATGAACCGGCTGCTGCTCGGCACATCGCTGACCGCGGTGCAGCGCACCTACGCGGAGGCCGTGCGCGTATCGGCCGACCAGCTGATGCAGATCATCGACGAATTGCTGGATGTCTCGCGCCTCGAATCGGGACGTGTGGAAATCGAGACGGTGGATTTCTGCTTCGAGGATCTGGTCGCGCCGGCGGTGGAGCTGTTCTCGCCCCTGGCGCGTCATAAGGGTGTGGAGCTGACCAATTTTGTCGCACCGGAAGCGCGGCCGATGCTGCGCGGCGACCCGGTGCGGCTGCGCCAGGTGATCCTGAACCTGCTGTCCAATGCGCTGAAATTCACCGATAGCGGGAGAATTTCGCTGACCGTCGGTGGACAGCGGCTTGATGACACGACGGTCGCACTGCGTATCTGCGTACAGGATACGGGCATCGGTATTTCGCACGAGGCGCAGCAGCGCCTGTTCAACAGGTTCGAGCAGGCGGAGGTCTCGACCGTTCGGCGCTTCGGCGGCAGCGGCCTGGGGCTGCATATCTGCAAGCAGCTCATGGAGTTGATGGGCGGCGGGTTAGAAGTGGAAAGCGAGCCGGGGCGCGGCAGCCTGTTCACCGCCAGTCTTTCGCTCCCGCTCGCCGACCCTTCCGGGATCATACCGGACGCCAGTCATCAGAGCCTGGCCGGCCGGCGCGCGCTCGTTGTGGATAGTCTGGATACCGACCGGCTGCAGGCCGGGCAGCTCCTCACACAGGCCGGCATGCACGTGACCTTGGCCGAACGGGGCGGTGACGCGCTGGTGCTGATCGATGCCGCGCACCGGGGTGGCACGCCGTTCGACGTGCTTCTGCTGGACATCAGCCTGCCGGACATGGCGGGAACTTCCATGGCCGCGCGGGTGCAGAAACACTATGGCGCCCATGCGCCGCCGATGGTGCTGCTCTCGCCGGAGGGCGTGCCGGCGCGGTTGGATCCGGCCTACAGTGTATTTGCCGAGTCGCTGGCCAAGCCGCTGTGGGGCCCGGACCTGCTCGCCGGCGTGCGCCGTGTGCTGGCGGCGGCCGACGCCGGCGGTCCGCCCGCCGCGGTGCCTAGTCTTGCCGAGCAAGCCGACAGGACTGAGCCTGGCTCTGCCGAGCGGACTCACGAACTGCTGGCGCAAGGTGCGGCGGCGCGTGCCAAGGGCGCGAAAATACTGCTCGCCGACGATAACGACATCAACCGGCTGCTCATCACCACGCTGCTCGACCAGGCGGGCTATCATGTGGAGGTTGCCAGCGACGGCGCCGAAGCGGTCGAAGCGGCGCGGCAGGGCGGATTCGCCGCGATCCTGATGGACATCCAGATGCCCAACATGGATGGGCTCGCCGCGACCGAGGCCATCCGCAAGCTGCCCGGCCCTGCCAGCGCCATGCCGATCATTGCGCTGACCGCCAACGCCATGGCCAGCCACCGCGCCGCCTACCTCAAGGCAGGCATGAACGACTATTTGTCCAAGCCGATCGAGCCGGAACGGATGCTACGCACCGTGGCGGTCTGGGTCGATGTCGGACTGACGCGCGCCGAATCCTTGTCCGGCACTGCCGACGCCACGCCCACGCTGGATACGGCGCGCCTCGGCACGCTGCGCGCCATGCTGCCGCAGGACCAGTTCCGGGCAGTCATTGCCACCTATCTGAATCGCGATTCGCTGGCCAGCATGGGACTGACCGGCATGGCGGCGCCGGCCGGATCGCTAGACCTGCCGGCCACTGCCCGGCTGGCACACGGGCTGAAAGGCAGCAGCGGGAGCCTGGGCGCCGCCCGCTTGCAGCATGTGGCGGCAAAACTCGAATCCGCGTGCCTGGCCGGCGATCGGGCGGCGGTGGCCGAGGCACTCGTCGATCTGACGGAAACCGAGCGCCAGACCAAGTCCGCCATGCGAGCCTGGCTTCACACCGACGCCAGCTGATAGTCGCCGCACCGCGGCTGACCGAATTGCCCCTGCAGGCTTATCGTCCCCGGGCGCGCCCTCCAGTCAGTCACGACGGCAGCGCCCCATCACCGGCGCCGCAGCAACTCCGCCACCGCTCAGACAGGCCATAGAAGCTTGGCGGCCCGACGTGCGGCAGGCAACCGTAGATGGGTCTCGACCCATCACCTCGGCCTGGCCGACGCGGTTGAAGCCCACAAGGGCGGGTCACGACCCAGCCTTGTGAGCTGATGCCGCTAACATGGGGTCACTGCGCGAGAAATGCCCCGCATCGGGTGGCCGCCCGGCTCAAGCTTCGCGCCAAGGCGTTCGGGCGCAGCCACCGGGGCAATTTCCTTGATGAAAGGATAAATTATCCTTGATCGCGCTTAACGACCAGCGTCACAAATAATCAATAAATGAACCTGCACCGTTTCCCGGCAGGCCGCTGGAAGATGCCGACCAAACACGCCACAAGACCGAGAACTTCTGACACAGTAGAGCTCGGATCGGCAGCGCGGTCATCCCAATACCGGGCCGGGCGGTGATATAGCGGTAAACCCCGAATTTGCGGGGATTTGTTAATGATTTCCGCGCAGAAAATTCTTTTCCTATTTCGTCTTAACCGGCTGTTTTGCGTTGCACCCAACCGTCTCATCGGATAACAACCCTTTAACGGCGGCCTGGTCCACAGAGGTCGCAGCATCACAGTTCAGGGGTTTTTAGCAATGCAGGTTACAGTCACGGGTGGGTCTGGCAATCCGGTAATCCCCCTGAACTATGCAGCCAACGATCTGGCATTCCAGATGGCCGAGAAGCTCGCTCTTCAAGTCGATCATGCATACAGCAACGCGACCCCTATCTTCTATAATCCAAGCACGACAGTGGTTCCCGGCCGCGGCTACGCCATCGTTACCAACGCGGTGAGCAATGAGAGCGCGCCGATTGACGTGCGCGGCTTCGGTGCCGTCACCATCCAGAACGACGATGCGGTCGATACCGTGCTCGGCGGTGGCCGCGGTATCACCCAGGTGGTCATTGCCAGCGATGGCGGCCTGGATTTCTCGGCGGCGGCCGGCAACGTCACCGTGGTCTCCGGTGGCGGCAATAACGACATCACCTTCGACCGCAGGCATAGTCACGATACAACCGACAACGGCAGCAATGCTGTTTATATTTCTGGCGCGGGCACGAACACCATCGTAGGCGGCGACGGCCAGACGACCATCTCGGCGGGTGCGGGCCATAACACGATCTACACGCTCGGTGGCACGACCGACGTGATTTCGACCGGCAGCGACTCCATTACGGTGGGAAGCGGCGCCGACACGATCGATGCGACGGGTGGCGGGTCCGATACGGTTTCTGGCGGAACATACACGAGCACGCTGGTGTTCCTGGGCGGCGCCCACGCCAGCACGGTATATGGCGGTCAGGGCAGCATTTCCGTGACTGGCGGTAGCGGCGGTGGCTACTTCGTTGGCGGCGCGGCTGGCGACAACTCCATCTATGGCGGCTCCGGGTCTGCAACAGTCTTGGGTGGCGGCAACGGCGATACGCTGCTTGGCGGCACTGGCACGGGCGACGTCGTTGGCGCCGGCGCCGGCAACGAGACCCTGGGCGGCGGCAGCGGCAGCACGCAGTTCCAGTTCCACGACATGGAAAACGTCGGCTCGCCCGACACGGTTTACGACACGATCACCAACTTCAATAGCTCGGACCTTATCAAGCTCATCGGCGCCGACACATCGGCGGCGATCAACTACGCGCTCAGCACCTACACGGTCGGCTCCACTTCCTCCTCCTTCTCTCTGGAAGATGGTACCAAGGTTGTGCTGAGCGGCTACACGGGCACGCTCACACACGCCAACTTCACCTGACGGTGATGCTGGATGCTTCAAGGCCGGGTGATATACGGCCTTGAAGTGCCCGATCGTGATCTCAGGGCGACTTCTCTTATATTAGAGGTCGCCCTGTGGTGTTTTTGAACAAAGAACCAAAAACCTTTTGAATGTTTGGGCTTTGGTTGCGCATATCGGCGGCATGAGCCGGTCCGATAGCGCGTCAGCGCACGCTTGTATTGCCATTGGGTGCGACGCACTGGCGGCGGGTGACCATGCACGCGCGATAGCCATGCTTGACCGGGCCACCCGGCTGGCGCCAGACGATCCGACTGCCGCATTGCTGCTCGCGTCTGCAATCTCGGTCGATCCGCCACGGGCTGACGATCTTTTGGAGCGGGCGCAGGCGCGCCATTCCTCTAATCGGTCCCTCCTCGCGGCACGCGTGGCCTCGGCGGCACGCCGGGGCGACATCGCGCTGGCGGCGGCCCGGCTGCACGCCATGCTCTCCATGGGCGCACCGCTCGACAGCCCGGACTTTGCCGCCCTCGCCGCGCGTATCGCCCGCGACTCCGGCGCGCCAGGCTGGATCGGCCTGTCGGCGAACGGCACACTTCATATCCTTGGTCGCGGGGTGACCCTGTGTGTCGGGGACAAGCCGCACAGGCTGCCGCGCAGTCGCGAGGGCGGGCGCTTTGCTTTGCCGGAAGGATGGCAGCATGCCGGAACCATCACCGCCACCACCCGTGCGGGCATGCTGATCGGCAGCCCGGTTGCGATCGGGTCCGTGCTGCGCGTGGAAGGCTGTATCACCGGGCAGACACACAGCAGCGTCAGCGGCTGGGCCTGGCATCCGAACGATCCTGACCAGCCGGTGCGGCTCGCCCTGGTGAACAGCGAAGGAAAACATCTGGCGTCCGTGCTCGCCGATCAAGCCACCCCTGCCCTTCCCGCCGGTGACGGTTTTGCGCGCGCGCGCGGCTTCCGCATCGATCTGGGCGCAGCAGGAACAGGGACCGCCGGGCCGCTGCGTCTGTGTGCGCCGGACGGGAGCATTCTGCCCGGCGGTCCGATTCTCTGCGGCGCTGAAGAAGCGGCGTCGCGCATGGCCGCCGCGTCGCTGGCATCATCCAACCCCGCGGACCCCTGGCGGCCAATTCCGACCATGACAGCACATGGCGCTCCGCACGCCACCGCGGCGGCGCCCGCCGGACGCTGGACCGTCATTCTGGTTCTGGACCCGTCGCATCCGATGCTGCCGGCGTGCCTGCACGCCATCGCAGCCCTCCGTCTGCGGCTCATTGCGGTGGACGCCAGCCAGACCGCGGCGGGTTTGCGCGAGGTGATTTCAGCCCAGGGCGGTACGTATATAAATATATGCGGCGGTAGCGGGCCGGTGCTGCTCAATGCCGGGCTCACCCACGCCCGCTGCTCGGCGCGGCTGGGACCTCTGCTCCTGCTCACGCGCCCCTGCGTGCTGCCGCGCGGTCTGCCGGCGCAGCTAGCGGCGGCGATGCGCGCTCATCCGGACGCCGGCCTGGTTCAGCCACTGTGCTTCTCTGCCCCGGTACCGGCCGCCACGCGACTCGATAGCTTGAACCGGCGGTGCAATGAAGGGCAGGTCGAAATGCTAGCTGTGGCGGCAGGCCCGGTTGTCGCCTTGCACCCGGACTGCCTGCATCAAACCGGTTTGTTGCGCGACGACGCCTACGGCGGCGAAACGGCGGCCCTGGCGGATTTTAGCTGGCGGGCCCGGCATCTGGGCTGGCGTTCGATCCTCGCCTGCGACAGTTTTGTCGCAATACCCGAGCCCTCGGGATCGGCCGAGGTCCGCGCGGCGGTGGCGGAGCGCGACGGGAGAACACTGGAACGGCTGCACCCCGGCGCCATCGGGACCGGCCTGGAACAGCAGATCGCGGCGCGCGGTGCGCAAGCGCGGCGCCGCCTGGCAATGGCGCATTGGGCGGACGGATACCACGCCCGCCACTCGGTGATTTTCGTCACCCACGCGGCCGGCGGCGGCGTCGAGCGAAGGGTTGCGCAATGCGCCGCAGCCGTGCACGCCGATGGCGGCAGGGCGATCATCATTCGCCCGGGACAGACAAGCGAGGGCGAGGCGGTCTGGCGCATATCGGATGGGGTGGACGAGACGCATCCGGACCTGTGGTTTCATGCACCGGCCGAATTCGACTCGCTGGCCGGCATGCTGCGCGGGGATCGTGCGCTGCGAGTCGAATACCATCACGCGGCAAGTCATGATCCGGCCATCTGCGGTCTCGCCCCCGCGCTCGGCATACCCTATGATATGATCGTGCATGATTTTGCGATGATATGTCCGCGCGTGACGTTTGTCGGCGGTGCAGGGCGCTATTGCGGGGAACCGGCGGACGTGACGGAGTGCGACGCATGTATAGAAGACCATGGCGTGCGGATTGGGCGGCCGGGCTCCGTGACTGCGTGGCGGGCGGCCGCCGTGGCGCTTGCCTTGGGTGCCAGGCGGATCGTGGCACCCAGCGCTGACACGGCGCGACGATTCGGCCGCTACGCGCCGGACGTGGCTACGTCGGTAGAGCCTTGGGAAGATGATGCGACACTGACGTCCGGGGTGACGCGCAGACCGCGCCGCGCCGGCGGGGGACCCGTGACGGTGTGTCTCGCCGGTGCGATCGGGCAGGACAAGGGCTTTGACGTGCTCTTATCCTGTGCGCGCGATGCTGCCCGCCGACGGCTGAATATCGCCTTTCGGGTGGTTGGTCACACCATCGATGACGAGCGCCTCATGAACACGGGGCGGGTTTTTGTAACAGGCAAATATGAGGAGCATGAGGCCTTGGCGTTGATACGCGCACAGAACGCCGATATCGGGTTTTTGCCCTCGGTGTGGCCGGAGACCTGGTGCTATGCGCTCTCCGCCCTGTGGCGGGCGGGACTTTGGACGCTCGCCTTCGCACTCGGTGCGCCAGCCGAGCGGATTACAGCTACCGGTGCGGGGCGAACCGTGCCGCTGGGCATGCCGCCGGCACGGCTGAATGATTTTATTCTCGGCCTGTTCGCAGGGGAGGCTGACGCCCATGGCTGAACCGCAACGCCGGCTGCGGCAGTTGCCGCGCGAGGCTGCCCCAGCCCCGGCCCCGGGCCCTTCCCCCGTTCCGCCCGGCATGCGCGCACCAGAAGTGCGGCTGGACATCACCGCGCAGGTGCTCAACCTCAATCCCGGGCTTTATGCCATCGAGGTTGCGCCGGCGCAGCTCGACCAGCTGGTACGTCTAGATACCGGCCTCGCATTGCCGTGCGCGCGGCTGGATCCGCTGCCGCCCAGTGGGCAGGGACGCGCCTTCGTCTCGGTGCTTTCGGAAAGCTCGCTGCTTCTGCCGGGGTCGGCGCCGGCTTTCGTGCGCGTGGCCGGCGGCGTCGCCTCGGCCTTGCTGACGGTATATAAAATGGTAGGCCCGATGCTGCCGCCGGAAGTGCGCGTGCGTCTCATCAGCGCGCCGGATCTGGATCAGGCGGTGCGCGACGAAATCGAGCCGGCGGCAAGTTCGCTGCCGCTCACGCTTCTTGTGCATATCGAGGAGCATGGCGACCTCACGGCCCAAGGCGGGCAATGGGCGGTGGCACCCGGCCGAGCTGGCCGCAGCATCGAGGGGTTTGCCATCATGCCGGGTGGCGACGTGCCGGCGGATCAGTTGGAATACCAGGCGCTGCTGGGTCAGGACTGGACATCGCCCTGGACGTCGGGCGGCGATTTTTGTGGCAGCCGGCAGATGGCGCTGCCGCTGCTGGGTGTGCGCGTGCGGTTGCGCGGCGATGCGGAGTCACGCTACCGCTGCCGGGTTTGGGGCCGTTACGCCGGCGGCGAAGTGGTGCAGGTGGAGAATGGCGACTTGTGCCGCAATGCCGCCGGCACGCCGCTGGAAGGTTTGCGGGTCGCTTTGATGCCGAAGACCGACCCGGCAAGCCCGCCGCCGCGCGGGCCGGCCGCAGCCGAGCCGCAGCCGCCTGCGCGGCGGGCGAAGACTGGACGGTCACGGTCGTGATCAGTTGCCGGTCGTCAGTCGTCAGTCGTCAGATAGGCATTGACCGGTCATGAACGACCGCCGGGCGGCCATGGACGATGAAGCGTCCGACATTCTGCTGGAATTGATCGACACTGGCGCTGAACCAGCTGTGCCCGACATGCCTCGGCCAACAGCACGCCTTCCCGCCGATGATCCGCGCGATTGTTTCGTGCTGGTGGGCGCCCAGGAGGACGCAAAACCCGGGTATTTCCGCGAAGCCGTGGAGGCGGTGGTGCTGGCGCGCGGCGGCGGGATCATGCTCGTCGGCTGGTGCGATGACCGCGAGGTGCCGCTCGACTCGATCATTCTCTCCAGCGGCACCTGGCGCGTGACTTTCGATGCCCGCAGCCTGGTGCGGGTGCGCAGGCCGGATGCCGAGGCGGCGATGGGCACGCAGGCACCGCATGCGTTCGGCTTCTTCGGCCTGATTGTCGCGCCCGGCTTGCAGGACACGCCGGACAAATTGCAGGCGGAAATCCGGCTGAAGAACGGCGGCACCGTGCCGCGCGAGGCAGCGGCGCGCTCAGTCAGCGCTTCCGAATTGCGCGACCTGGTGCTGGGGTATCTGGCGGCGGCGGAGTTTTTCGGCAATCCGCACATCGAGGCGGCGGCCTGCCTGGAGCATGGGCTGGGCAACCAGATCATTGCGCTGAACCGTGAGATCGTGCGCCGCGTGACCGGATCGCGCCATGTGGAGCGATTCGGCACGGTACGCCGGCAGCCAAAAGGCTCGATCATCGTCTGCCTCTATGGCAAGGCGGAGTTCGTGTTCCTGCAGAACTGCCTGTTTGCCGGCCTGCCCGGCATTGAGGATTACGAGCTGGTCTATGTCTCCAACAGCCCCGAGATTGCCGAAACGTTGCTCACCGAGGCGCGCACCAGCCAGGTGATCTATGGGCTGAACCAGTCCGTCGTGCTGCTGTCGGGCAATGCCGGGTTCGGGCCGGCCAATAATGCCGGCATTACCGCGGCCCTGGGGCGGCGCGTGCTGGTGGTCAATCCGGACGTGTTTCCGCGCCAGCTCGACTGGGCGGCACGGCACTCGGCGCTGTGCGCGGAGCTGCCGGCGGTGCAGACGCGGCTGTTTGGTGTCCCGCTATATTACGACGACGGCTCGCTGATGCATGGCGGCATGTATTTCGAGATCGACAGCGCGGTGTCTCTGCGCGGCGATGCCATCGACCGCAGCCGGATGGTGCGGGTGGAACATTACGGCAAGGGCGCGCCGGAATGGTCGGGCACCTACACCAATGCGCGGCCGGTGCCGGCGGTGACCGGCGCCTTCATGTCGGCCGACCGCGCCTGGTTCGAGCACCTGGGCGGATTTACCGACGACTATGTGTTCGGCCATTATGAGGATGCCGATCTGTGCCTCAAAAGTCTGGAACAAGGGACGCCGACCTGGCTGCATGATTTGCGGCTGTGGCATCTGGAGGGCAAAGGATCAACGCGCCGGCCGCACCACGAGGGCGGGTCGCTGGTGAACCGCTGGAGTTTTACGCGCCGCTGGTCGCAGGTGATTGCGGCGGGGCTGACCGGGCCGCATCCGACGCACGCGCTGATGGCGCAGGCGGCCGCGGCCGCGTCGGCCGAGCTGACCCAGCCGGTGCTGCAGCACGCCCCGGCCCGGCGCGCACGTCTGCAGAAGACCGCAGGCGGGCTCACGTGAAAATCCTTCTCGTCAGCCTGTTTCACCCGGAGCTGGTGCGCGGCGGCGCGCAACAGATATGCTACGAGCTGTTCGAAGGGTTAAAGGAACTGCCTGGCGTGGAGCCGGTGCTGCTGGCGGCGATCGATCCGAGCCTGGGCAGTTTCTACAAATCCGGCGCCTGCATCACCGGCTTCGATGGGCGCAGCAACGAATTTCTGTTCCTGAGCCGCGGTTACGATTACTGGTGGCACAAGAATACCGACAGCAGGCTGCTGGAAGCCTACGCGGAATTCCTGCGTGAGGTGAAGCCGGATGTGGTGCATTTCCACCATTTTCTGTTGCTTGGGCTCGACTTGCTGACGTTCACGCGGCGGATTCTGCCGCACGCGAAAATCGTGTTCACGCTGCATGAGTTCATGTCCATCTGCGCGGCCGACGGGCAGATGCTGCGGGTGCAGGACCGCTCGCTGTGTACGCGCGCCAGTTCGGTGCGCTGCCATCAGTGCATTCCGGACTACGGTCCGGAAGTGTTCTTTATGCGCGAGATGTGGGTGAAGCGGCATTTTTCGAATGTGGATATGTTCACCACGCCGAGCCGTTTCATGATCAAGCATTTTACCGATTGGGGTCTGGAGGCATCGCGCATCACCCATGTTACGAATGGGCAGCGCGATTATAGCGGCGGCGAACGGCCGCCGGATCATGATGGGCCGCGCGCCCGCTTCGGTTTCTTCGGCCAGATGGTGGATAACAAGGGGATTTGGCTGATTCTGCAGGCGGTCAGCCAGTTACGATCCGAAGGGCTTAGCAATTTTGTGGTTGAGATCAACGGCGGGAATATACGTTACGCCACCGAGGCGAGACGGCGCGAAATTGAGGCGTTCCGCGAGGCCGAGGAAGCACTTCCCTATGAGGCGCGGCGGGTGGTGTTCAACGGCACCTATGAAGTGGACCAATTGGCCGCGCGCATGGCGCGGGTGGATTGGTGCATCGTGCCCTCCGTATGGTGGGAGACGTTCGCGCTGGTGATTTCCGAAGCCTGGATGTTCGGGCGGCCGGTGATCGTCTCCGACGTAGGTGCGATGCGTGAGCGGGTCCGGCATGATGTGGACGGGCTGCGCTTCGCCCCTGGCAGCGTGCGGGCTTTGGCGGAGACGATGCGCAGGGCGATTACCGAGGAGGGTCTGTGGCAGCGGCTTTCCGATGGGATCGATGCGCCACCGGCGCGCGACTTGATGGTGGCCGGCATGATGGACGTCTATCGCGCCTGCGCGGCACCCGGGCAGATTGTTCCGATAGTAGCATGATGATGTTTGCTTGCACTGATAAGATATTTTCATGAGCCTGTATCCGGTCTTTATCGTCGGCTCGCCACGTTCGGGCACCAGCATTTTAGTCAGTGCGCTGCATAATGCTGGATATTTCGGCTATAACGAGGGTAATTTCCTGAGCCTCATCAGGGTTATCGAACAGCAGGTGGGGCGCTTCTTCGTGGGCCAGGGCAGCACGCATCCCAAGGTGCTGACCAGCCATATCGACCAGGCCGAGCTGGTGCAAAGGCTCGCCGCGGTGCTGGCCGAGACGGCGGAGAGCAAGCAGGCGCGAACGCCCTGGTTCGACAAGACCGGCAGCATGCAGATGGTCGAGAGCATGCCGATCCTGCACCGGATCTGGCCTTCGGCACGCTTCATCTTTGCCAAGCGGCGCGGTCTGGAGAATGTGGTGTCGCGGGTGATCAAGTTTCCGCGTCACAGTTTCGAGTATCATTGCACAAACTGGTCCGGCACCATGGCGGCCTGGCGCCGCGTGCGTGCGGAACATCCACAATTGCCGGGCATCGAAGTGGATCAGCGCGATATCAGCGACGCGCCGGAGGAGACGGCGCAACGAATCGGTGCGTTCCTGGCATTGAGTCCGGATGCGCAGGCGAAGATGAGCGCCACGATGACTCGTGACCGGCCGCAGGAGACCAGGCCGGGCAGTGCGTCGCGGGTGATCACCTTGGAAGAGACGGGCTGGACGGACGAGCAGAAGGCGATTTTCGAGCGCGACTGCGGGGAACAGATGCGCGCCTACGGATACACGCTGGACGCGAATTATCGCGTGTCGCCGTAGGATGGGTCTTGACCCATCACCGTTCGCGCGGGCGATGATGGGTCAAGCCGTAGGGTGGGCTTCAGCCCACCACACCAAGGCGCCGCGGGCGATGGTGGGCTGAAGCCCACCCTACGGCTCATTGGCCGATCGACACGACATTGCTCAGCCCGACCGACAGCGAGCCTAGTTGCAGCGACACGCCGTTGCTGCCGTTGTTGCTGACGCCGGTGGTGGTGCCGATGACATCGAACGGCACGTTGGTGCTGCCGCCGCCAGACGAAGACGTGACAACGCCGATGCTGTAGGCGCCATCCGGCACCTGGTTGCCGTTGTCGTCCAGACCGTTCCAGGTCCACGTATTGCTGCCTTGCGTGGCGGTGACGGTGGCGTCCTTGATCGGCGCGCCGGCGGCGTTCAGGATGGCGATCTGCACCGTCTCGCCCGCGGTGCCGTTGAAACTGATTTCGCCGATGCTATTCTGCAAGGTGATGGCGCTGGCCGATACGGTGGTGGACTGGCCGACATATTGTGCGGAGTCCAAAAGCGCCTGCTGCTGGTTCAGCGCAATCAGAGAGGTGAGACTGCTGTTGGTGGCGACCTGCTGCTGCACGCCGGTGAATTGCACGAGTTCGGTGGTGAAGGAATTGGTGTCCATCGGCGACGTCGGGTCCTGATTCTGCAACTGGGTGAGCAGCAGGTTCAAAAAATCGTTGAAATTGCCCGCGAGTTGCTGGAGCGCTACGTTGCCGATCGAGGAGGCGGCGCTGCTGCTGGTACCGCTGCTGGAAGCGGCACTGGACGATGACGCATTGGCCAGAGCGGCCGCCTGGGCGGCGCTGGCCAGCGAGCTAGATGTTGCGGTGGTCATGCGTGTGCCTCCTTGGGGATCAGGCGGTGATGTTGACGCCGGTGCGGCGCGTTTGAAGCGGCGTGGGCACCGCCTGGGTCGCGGGTTGCTGGTCGGCAGCGTATGGGGCGGATGGGGTGGGCAAACTCTGCGGCCGTGCCTGGCCCTGCTGGCCCCCGGCGGCACCGCCGCCCTGGCCGAAGCCGCCGTTGCCGGCGAGGAAATTCTGGCCCGACGGGCTCTGGTCCCGGCCGGAGCCGCCACCGGAGTCGGCGGTGGTGGCGAGATGCAGCGTGACGCTGCGGTTGTCGGTCACGCCGGCACGGTCCAGCGCCTGGTGCAAATGGCCGAGGTCGGCCTGGAGCGTCGCCAGCGTGGCGCTGCGTTCCACGGTCACGGCGACGCTGGCGGCACCCGCGTCGGTCCTGGCCACCCGGATGGACACGGCGCCGAGGTCGGCCGGTTGCAGATGCACGGTCACCGAACCGGTGCCGCGCGGGTCGATGACGATGGAGCCGACAGCCTGGGCGAGTTGCTCGGCGGGCGGAGCCGGCGTGGCGGCCGCGGCCGGCGCCGGCGCTGCCGCCACCGGGGCGGCGGCGGGCGCGGACGCAGGTGTGGTGACGGAAGAGGAGACGGCGGCGGCGCTGACCGCCGGCGTGGCGGCGGCTCCGGCAGCGGTGGTGGCATAGGCCTGATGCGCCCTGCCCTGCGCTACCGCCACGTCGGCACGGGTCGGCTGGGCGGCAGCTTGCTGGACCGGCGCCTGGTCCGCGGGGGCGCGTGCGTCTGTTGGCGCGGGTTGCTTATGGGGTTGGGCGGCCTCTGTGGCCGTGGGCGGGGTCGTTCGGAGCGGCGCGGCGGAGGGCGCGGGCTCGGCCGGTTCGGCATCGAGGGGCTGCATCGTCCAGGCGACGCTCGGTGCGGGGGACTCGGCTTCCGTGTCCGGCACGCTGGTGGTGGCGGTCAGGGTCCGGCGCGCCGCAGGGGCAGCGGCGCTGGCGCGCTGGGTGGCGGCGGGGGGCGTGGCTGGCGCAGCCGCTGCGGCGGCCTGCGGGGCGGCAGCGGCCTGCGGAACGGGGGCGGCCGTGGGCGGCGTGGCCGGCAAAGGCACGGCCACGGGCGTCACAGCAGCGGAGGGCGCGGGAGCGGCACGCCCCAAAGCGACGGAGGGCGCGGGCAGCGGGGATGCGGCGTCCGACACCGGGGCAGCTGCGGATTTCGGATGGCTCGTCGGCGGGTCGGTCTCCGGCAGCAGGGATACGGGTCTGGTGGCCGGCTGCGACACGGCTTCGGTGCTGGAAGCCGCGGTTTGGGTTCTGGGCTGGGACTGTGGCTCAGGCGCCTGGCTGAGCGGCTCGGCAGCGGGCGCTTTGGCCTGCGTAGCTGCGGCTGGCTCGGCCGCTTTCTGTGCCGCAGGCAGAACAGGCGGGGTCTCGTCCAGTCCGGGGTTGGGCTGAGGCTGGGTCTGGGTCTGGGCGACGGTCTTGGGCGCCGGGGTCGTGGCGGATCGGGAAGGTGGCGCGACGCTCGCGGGCGCGCTGGCCACAAATGCGGGCGCGTGTGCCTCAGGCGCGGCCAGGGCTGTGGCCACGACCGGCTTCTGTGCGACGGCTGGCGCTGCGGTGGAAGCCGCCGGCGGCGCCACAGCATCGGGCGCCACATCATGGATCGGCGTCGGCGCAGCGGCGGTGACCTCCGGTGACGTGCGTGCGGCAGTTTGCGGCGCCGCAGAACCCTTCGGCGTGACCGCGGCATGATCAAGCGCGGCTGCGGGCGCCGGCTCGGCCGCGCGTGCCGCGGGTTGGGCCACCGCCGCCGCCTGAGGTACCGCTTCCGTGCTGGCCTTGGGTGTAACTGACGATCCGGTGGCCACAACGAGCGTTGGCGCGGCGACGACAGGGGTCGGGATAGTGGCCGCCGCCGGAGTCGTCAGCGCAGCGGGCGGCGGGGACGACGCTTCGGCCCGGATATGCGCATCGGTGCCGCGCGCCGGCGGCGCAGCCGACGGTTGCGGGGCTGCCTGCATGGCGGGCGCGTGGCTGGCGCCCGCCGGCGCGGGCGTCAGCGCGGCTGGAACAGGCACGCCGATCGTCCGCAGCTGAGCCCCGAGGGACAGGGTGGCGACCGGCTGGACGATGTGCGGGACCGAAGTTTTGCGCGGCGCTGCCGGTGCGGCGGCGGCAGCGGCCGGCGCCTGGGCCGCCTGGCGGAGTGCCGCGCCGGGTTTCGTCCGGGCGGCAGATCTGGTTGCCAGAGCGGGACGGGCCGAGGCGGCTGCGAGCGTGGATGTCATCGCCGTGGAAGCGGCAAGTGCCGCAAGGCTCACCGGCATCGCGCCCGCGCCTTTGCCACTCGACGCCGGCGTGGTCTGTGGGCTGGCAGCGGCAAGCGGGTCAGGTTCGGGCGCCGTGGCCGGCGCGTCCGGCCTGGCGGCCTGTGTCTGCGACGAAGCTTGCTGCCCGGCGAGCCCCCCCCCTGCGTCCGGCAGAGGCGTTGCCTCAGCGGTGCCGCTGTGACCCGGCGGAAGCACCGCCGCCTCGTCGGCGGACCGGTGCACCGTCTCGGCCAGGGTGAGCAGCGCGCCGAACCCCGACCGCGCCGCGGCCTGCGGCGGCAGGCGTGCCGACGCGGTCGTGACAATGGCCGGGGGCGACAGGGCGATCAGGGCTGCGAGACTGTGGGGCACGGGACGGACCGGACATGTTTGCGCAAGACACAGCAAGCCGCGCGCCAGCCTGAATACCGGCGTAAAACATGGTTCGCGGCGGCGGACATTTCTCAAATCGGCAGGTTTGACCCGGCAAAACCTGCCGCCCAGGCACGCATTCCGACGCAGCCAGTATAAGGCAATTTCCCGAAAATGCCGACAAAGCACGGTGCTTGCGGCATCTGCACCGGCTGGCATGAACCATGCTCTATCCCGAACGGAAGTTTCGCAGGCTTACCAGACAAGTTCAGGCCAACCCCTTCAGGAGTGAGAAAATGTCGCTATTCGGTGCCATGTACACGGCCATCAGCGGCCTGAATTCGCAAGCCGCGTCGTTCGGCGACATCAGCGACAACATGGCGAACAGCCAGACGGTCGGCTACAAGCAGATCGACACGACGTTCGAGGATTACCTCACCAGCAGCACGGCGATCGCCAACCAGTCGGGCAGCGTGGCGGCACATCCGTATTACGAAAACGAAGTGCAGGGCAGCATCGCGCAGAGCACCAATCCGCTGGCGCTGGCGATTACCGGCCAGGGGTTCTTCAACGTCAGCGAGGCCGCCGGCACTCTGGACGACGGCGACCCGGTGTTCAGCACGCAGCAATATTACACGCGCACCGGCGATTTCACCACGGACGAGCAGGGCTATTTGCAGAATAGCGCCGGCGAGTATCTGGATGGCTGGGCGGTCGATACCACGACCGGCGAGCTGAACACCAGCGCCATCGTGCCGATCCAGATATCGCAATCGGAATTCGCGCCATCGGCCACGGCCAACATCAGCTTGCAAGCCAACGTGCCGGCGTCTCCAACATCCACCAGCAATCTTACCTCCGAGGAGCAGGTGTATGATTCCACCGGCACGGCGCATCAGCTCGGCTTTACCTGGGCCCAGGTCAGCGGCTCGACCGACACCTGGACTTTGTCGTTCTCCTCACCAGATAATATCTCAGGCGGTTCCAGTGACACATCGATCGGCAGTGCCACTGTGACGTTCAACGCCGATGGCACGATCGCCGGCGTGAGTGACACTAGCGGCTCGGTCGCCGTTGGTTCATCGACGACGGATGTGGATCTTGTCGTGTCGCCGGATTTCGGCAATGGTACGCAGGATATTACGATTGATCTCGGCACGCTCGACAGTTCGGACGGGGTGACGCAATATGCCGGCACCGATTATACGGTGCAGAGCATTACCCAGGACGGCGTGGCCCCCGGCAGTTTCACGGGCATTACGACAAGCACCGAGGGCGATATATCGGCCAACTTCAACAATGGCCAGTCGGTGCGCATTGCGCGTGTTCCACTGGCGACGTTTGCGAACGCCGATGCGTTACAGAGGCAGAACGGTCAGGCGTTTACGGCCGACACCGCGTCGGGCGCCGGCGAGACGCAGAGCGTGAACACGAATGGCGCCGGCGGCCTGGTGGTCGGTTCGGTTGAGAACAGCAACGTCGATATTGCGTCTCAGCTCGCCAACATGATCGTGACCCAGCAAGCCTACGGCGCCAACGCCAAGGTGATCACCACCGCCAACGAACTCCTCACCACCACGCTGGACATGAAACAGTAAAACCAAAGCCAAAAGGTGCAAAAGTTTTTTGGGTCTTTTTGTCAAAAAAGAACTTCTTAACTTCCTCCCCCTAAAATAGGGCTTATCCAGTCAGGAGCGAAAAATGATCGGCCTGGACAGTGCGCTTACCATCGCCAACGGCGGGCTGAACTCCATCAGCGCGGCGTTGGCCCTGATATCGCAGAACGTGGCGAACGGCAGCACGCCCGCGTATGCCACGGAGCTGAGCAATCCGCAGAGCGTGGATGCAGGCGGCGAGCCATCGGGCGTGAATATCGGGGTTTCGACGCTTGCCAGCAATGAGGCGTTGCAGAACCAGTTGAACGCCGCCAATGCCGAGTCGAGCGGCGCGAGCGTGACCAGCGCGGCCTTGGCC
>Ga0116231_10002873_pt1 | contig 35922 bp, 20 predicted proteins | sample S1TSphgellanicum_2_FD_89695 | JGI IMG/M metagenome (GOLD analysis project Ga0116231, IMG submission 89695) | Host-associated microbial communities from peat moss isolated from Minnesota, USA - S1T2_Fd - Sphagnum magellanicum MG | ecosystem: Host-associated > Plants > Peat moss > Unclassified...
AAGGTGAATACGTCTTACAAACAGCAGCAGGCTCCGCACTTGGTCGCCAATTGATCAAGCTTGCAAAGCATTGGGACATCAAAACTATCAATCTCGTACGCCGTAAGGAACAAAAGGAGGAGCTGAAGGCATTGGGTGCAGATGAAGTCATCTCCACAAATGACGAAGATGTGGTAACAAGAGTGAAAGAAATAACAGGCGGAAAACTCGCATACGGGGGTCTTGATGCTGTAGGCGGCGAACTTACAAAACAAGTCTGCGCAAGTGTGCGAGATGGAGGTCAAGTGTTCGTATACGGAGTATTGTCTGGTTGGGATGTAACAGTGGGAATGGGAGATCTCTTCAGAAGAGTTCATTTGACAGCATGGACTCTGTTCAGGGACCTTGCAATCCCGGAGAGAAGAAGAGTCTTCATTCATGACGTTTCTAAGCTCATTGAAGACAAAATCATTGAGCCTAATGTGGGTGAGACTTATGATCTTGCTGATTTCCAGCTTGCAATCAAGAAATCCGAAGAAGTTGGACGAGGAGGAAAGGTGTTCCTCAAGAATTGAAAAAAAAGACATGCTAATAGCATTAAGTGGAGAAACTATTTGTCACTAAATGGTCTTGGAAATGGTGCTGATGGGACACTTCGCGATTCTACGGAAAGTATTACGAAATCCTAATATTTTCTCGAAGGGACAAAAAAAATTCTCCAACAACAGCAGAGAGTATCTAGAATATGAAAACTGTTTTGTGTTTGTTTGTGTTTGGTGAAAGTTAAATTCCCTGTGGGAATCAGTAGCATTACTTTGAGTTGATATTTTAGCCCTTTGCGGTTCTCCTTTTGTTTGTTGGCTCTAGGACACTAGGCATATTGGTGTAGGATTTGGGCAAAAAAATTTGTATCCAAATTGACTCAATGTGTGAGAGTTGGCTTCGTGAATTTCCACCAATCTAGTCCCCGCATGCCATAAACACAATGGGAACAAAGCAGAGCTTCCAGAAACAAGGCGTCACAAACACGTTGGCCCTGTCAATAGATGTTGCACATGTGTATATATATATATATATATAATTTTATGGTTTATTTGTATGTGTTTATACATGTGTAATGGCGTTAAGATATTATAATTAGAATATTGAACCACTTATGTGATAGTAATTTATTATATGCACATAATAGATTTTGCAATTGAAAACATTGATGTGTGTTAATTAAGAAAATAAAGCCATTGAACAACCAACACAGAAAATGAACATTCATGAAACAAAAATTATATAATTTATTTGTGTTGTTTTAATTTTCTTTTTAACTTAGTAAGATTATTAACATTGTTTGTCATCATTGAAAAGGAAAACATTTAGATGCAAAAGATGATCAAATGCAAACATTTTCTTTGAACACACATTGGGACAAAATACAATTAGTGAAAAAATGGTTGCACACATTTTGTTGTCATTGTTGTGTGCAACAATATGCATTTGCAATCATGAGAAAAAAGTTTCAAATTAATGGACTGAAATATTCAAAATTTAAATAAGATAATTAATTTTTTTTTATGACAATGATTTTATAAAAGCCTCAAGCTTCTATAAATTGTGATGTAAGGCGTGGCCATCATGAAATATATTTTTCATAAGCATGCCAATAGTCATTTTGTGGTATTGTGTGGTAATATAAATGAAGGAACATTATTGGGTAATTTGAAAGCAAAATAAATGGGTTTATGATATGTCCAATATGCTTGTGTTGTTCCATAGTGACACTGTTGTATTGGTGCATTTGTCTGTATGTGATCTATTTGTGTATCATTAATAGTGGTGTTTTCCAAAAATAGTGAGTTTAAAATTATATTTATTTATAAATGCTTGTAATGTTGATGATTGATTTGTTTTGTTAAAAAGTCTATATTGAAATCTCCAATTATTATGATTGAACAATGTGAAGGCATTTTTCGTATAATGTTTTTAAAAATAAAAATAAAATATGACACTTGCATTTTGGGTGGTTTATATATTGCAATTATGTACAATGTTTTTCATGTGTTGTCATTAAAAAGTGTGGTGATAAATTTAGTATTAGAATTTATGATTGTTCTATTTTCTATCAATGATACATTGTCATCATAAAGTACCATAGTGCCATGTTCATCATAACATGATAATACATGGAACTTTTGTGATAAAACGTTGTAATTTTGTGAGTTTAAATGAACATTCTTTTATTCTTGTTTCATTTAAACAAAGAATATGTGATGCTAATAGATTTGAATCCATAAAAATATCTTCAAAATGTAATGTTGAAGAACAAGTATTAAAAGATTTTACAATTAAAATTTTTAAATGGTAGGACTTTAAAAAAACAACAGCAAGTTTGTATTGTGCATTTTTTTTCAATCAAAATATTTCTTCTTGAATAATATGATCCACTTGAAAACTTTTATTCAATAATGGAAAAAATAAATACAAAATTTCTTTTAAACGAACCCTTGATAATGTAGTACATTTTAAATCATGTTTTGTCACATCAGTCAGATCAAATGTTAAACAATCAAGAGTAATTGCTTGTGAATAATGTATAATGTGTGTTGCAACTAATTAAATTGGAAATTGGATTCTTGTGATAGTGTGAAAAAGATTACTTTCTATTCACATTTCAACAATTTTACGTTCAATTGGTGTTTAGACATTGTTTATCAAGCCTTGGGAATTCTTCATAGATTTGTAAATTTTTTATTTGTGTATTATGTCCAACTTGATTATGAAAATGTATCCAAACTAAAGATTTTGAAATAGTTTTTATAAAATCTTCAAAAATCCTAGTAACACCATTCTCAAGACCATTTGATGTTTCATAATTCCCTACACATAAATCCACCAACATTTTTTTCTTAACCAAAATTTCATAATGTAAATCAATTGTTTGAAATGGTAAATTTGATCATTTAAAATGAAAAAGGCATGTTTCAATATGAACATCAAGTGCCAAGAATGTGAATGTTTGACTTAATATGTTTCAAAATACATTTTTGTTATGCATAATTGTTTTAACATTAATGTAAAATAAATATGGTAAAGTGTTGTCCATAAGTGAAGTTTTCAAAAAATAATTCTTCATAAATTTTATCTCTTTAATTGTTTGCTCAGTAGTTTGAAACCTATTTAATATGTTAGTAAAATTTATATCATCTTGTCGCTTCATTTCTTATAATTCATAACATTGTACATATTCTAACCAATAAATTAATGTATTAAAAATGTTGGTTATTAGTTTTAAAATCCATGAATTTCAAACATGGTGTGTTTGAAATCACTAATAAATTCATTATGGATTTGTTTTATGATTCATAGTCCACGATTAATGAAAGATAACATTATATTGTTGACTAAAGCTATTTCATTTATAACTAATAAACAAAGTTGATCATATGTTTTATAAAAGTGTCATGTTTTTCATCATTTAATGCATTAAGTTATATTAGATTTTTATTTAATGGAATTGTAACTGCAAAATGTATTATTGTGCCACTAGTGTTAAATGTTACTGTGTATGTTAATTTCATGATGTTTGGTTATAAAGGATTAACATTTGTAATTTGTTTAGTATAATATCATAACATGTTTTGTATAATACACATGAAGGTGAAAATTTTCCCTATCCCTGCACCACTTGTTAAAAAATACAAAATGGTTTTGTAAGGTTTTTGATTTTTTGGTATATGATATCATCAATAATAATTTTTTGTTCATTATTCAATTATCTCATATGTAAGGAAAACTCTTTGTATGTCATGAATTCGTCTATTTGTTGAAAAATAACACATTTTAACAATTTATTTTTAACATTTTTATTTTTTGATTGTGCAAAATTTTCATATGATACATAATATGATTCAATTTTTTGGTATTAATGAATAATACAATTTTATGTGGATTATTTGCGTTATCAATTATTTCATTTGAAAATAAAATTTCCCATTCATTTGTTTGATGAATTTTTGTGTATCTTTAACTTGTGATTCTAAGTTGTCCCATTCAATATCAAATTTGTTAAAATGGGTTAAATTTATACATAAATTTTTTTCACATTTTTTATTATTCCATATAAACATTTTTCCATGAATCATAATTATATTTCAAATTAAATTTTGATTTTTGAAAGGGTTTAAATAGAAATAATTATTTTTTATAATGATTTTCTGCATCTTTATGTCAATTGAATGAAACCCAACTATTACATCTTTTATTTACTTTTGTATCATAATTAACTACAAATTCTACTAAACAAAATCATTTAATTTTTCATCTCAATTGATATATTTATCAACTAATGATTTATAGTGGATTTCTATAAAATTTAGAAATCAACTTTATACTATTTTTTGTGGTACAAATGTTCTATCTTGTTGTTGACATGCGTTTATAAATTGAAATGATCTTGTTGATGGTATAATGATATGGATAATGTTATATGTACAACTTGTTGTATAGACATTTGACGTGCATGTAAAAATGCATTTCCTAGTTTTTCAATGCATTCAAATGCTTTTGTTTGTTCATGTTTACACTTGTTTAATATGATTTCATTTTTTGAATTAAAGAATTATTTATTTTGGTTAAATAAGAAATATAATAGGATGTTACAACATATGGATCTAAAATATATTGTGCAGATATGTATATCTTCCCCATAAAGGTTCTACATGTATGCCAAATACATTTGTATGTATATCATTTGGTTTTCATTTTAAAAATAAAATTGGTTTATAATTGTGTAACATAATCCAAGAATATATGTTTTTTCATCAATTTTTAAATCTAATAAAAAATTTGAAAAAAAAAAATCTTTGCTTAATCCCATGTTGACAAGTTTTTTATAAATTTGAATATTAATTTCACCATGGTTTAGCATATGATCTTGTTCATATAAAGGAAATAATTTTTTTAATATTTCAAATTGATTTTGGATATTGAAATTGAGAAATTGGTTGATTTTTTTTTCTGCATGTTCTATTATGTTGATGTTATGCATAATATTACAAATTTCGTTTGAAGGCATTGTTTGATCAATTATTAAATATTTACTTACCAAACATTCATTTTTTCAAACACCAAATATAAGATCATTTTTTAACCACAACAATCTATGATCATAAGGTAAACCTCCAAATTGAGATTTAATTATGAAAAAATATTTTTTCACCCTACCAAATACCAAATCAGTATTTTGAATAAGTTTATGAAATTATTCATCTTATGTTCATAATAACACGCACAAGTGATAAGATCATTTCTATCAAATTCCCTAATACTTGATGAATCATCTTTTTTTATTGTTACATTTTCACAAACATATTGATCATATAATTATTTTAATGTTTTTACAAAAATCAACCATTTGTTTACACTTGTTGTGAACATCACAAAGAATGTTGGTGGGTCAAATTGCTTAATCATTGCAAACACTTCTTTACAAAAAAAATTTAAATAATTCAAAGATGTTTTTACATGACTTAATTTTTTATAACTTAAATCTAATTTCAATATTAGGTGAAACATCACTAGCTTTTATAACACAATTTTACAAATTTCTTTTACAAATACGAATCCATGCACAAGATAATATAAAATGAATTAAAACTTTGATTGTTTTAAAATATATCTTACTATGTAAACTTTTTATTTATATTAGTTAATTTTGTTTTCACAATTTTTTGATAATTAAGAACATGTAAGTGATAATCTTGGATGCCCATAAAACAATGTTAGGCAATTATATTCCTTAGAATGTGCATCAAAAAATAATCCAAAATGAAAACCTTCTCTAGGAACTATTGTTATCGATTTGTCATTGTTGTCAATAATATGTTCAAGATTTAAAATATTTTACACTAATGTGTTTGTGCATTCTTCATCAACTACTCCTTCAAATGTGTTTAGTTTTTTATTTCCAAATTTTCATCAATTTTTTTTCTAACTCTATAATTTCATTTGTATTTGCTTATTCCATTGAATCTTGCCAACTTGGCCTAATTGAAATTTTTACACTTTTATATAATGGAGTTTGGCAAAGTTTTTGTAAAACTGTAACACGAAAGTGGGTTTCCACCCAGTGTGAACACCCGGGCATTAAGGGTGTGCTTTGGTATAATTAAGCCATCCTGATTTTGGCGGCGGATGTTTTTCTCCATGACGGCTGCATGGCTGTGCATGGGACGTTTATGTGAGTGGGTGTGCAAGAGTGAAGGTGGCACGAATGATGAAGAGGAGTGGAGCTGCATTGATGCGCCGAAAGGTGGAAAAGGAAGAAAAAGCTTGATGGGGAAGCTTGGTGTAGAACAAAACGGGAGGACGCTTGGGTGTGACGGAGTTTTGGAGAGAAGAAGGAGCTCAGTGAAGGAGAGAGAGGCAGATTTTTGGGTGATTAGAGAGCACAAACAGAGAAGGAGGAGGTAAAGGAGGAGCAATCCTTGTGAAAAGGTAGAGAAAGCTTAGTGTGTGGGTAGCTTGGTTGAAGGTTAGAAACTTCCGCTGCGCCTGACAAATCAGTCAAGTTATTGCAGGAGAATTAGAAAGAGCTCAGAGAGTGCTGGGAATCTGATGTTTCTGTGAACATCTCAGACGGAAAGCAAGTTTGTGCTTTCGGGGAATGTAGAGAGTTTGTAATGAAACAAGAGAGTTTCCCTTGCCAGCATCTGTGGGAATGTGTAAAGTAGGAGATAGATCCATTGAAATCCTGTTCTGCTACTGTGTAGGAAGAAAATGCTTGCAGGTTTGTGATTTCGTGATGCTCGTCTGAAAGAGTTAGTAGGTAGGTTGTGTGCTATGTTTTTGGAGGTCTGAGTTGTATGCGAATGACTCAAGAGAACATGGACGCTTGGTTTCGTTGAAGGCAATCAGTGCGCTGTGTTTTCAGGACCCTTTCTTTTTGGTTACAAAACCTTTATGAATATGTTAGGACCAACATAACTTGACATGTATATGGATTTTTATTATAATTTTCGTTTCAAAAATAGTGTAATTAAATTATAATCGTATGTACAACATTCAAAACAATATAGTTTGTACCAAATTTAAATTTGTTAAGACATTAACAATGCTTCCATGCATTCCACATTGTCAATACCTTTTTAGTTGGAGTATTTGTGTGAATGCAAGACGTGGTGCAATCAAACATTCTTCAATTCTATTTAATATTGAAACAAACTTAAAGTTCAATTGATTGTTTATAATATGTTCACATACAGTCATGTTCAATTATTTGCCACAATCAATTTTCTTTCAACAATAATTACATACAAATATAAGATCTTCTATTTTTTTTAAAAAAATCATTGGGCAATTTGTTAGAATATAAATTAGAAACAAGATGAATTTGACATGCAAAAAATAATGTTTTATAACAATAGCATCATGGATGTTTAACAATGTTTTCAATATCTTTTTTATATTTAATAATGTTTTTTTCATCATTCTTTTGGTCAAGGGTTTTTTTTCTTTTGGTTGTTGAAGTTGGATTTTTTTTCATTAATGGGACAAATTTATTAAGATGCTCTTCCTTTCTACCAATCACATTGAATGGTTTAAAAACATCTTTGTTAGGAAAAACATAACCTAAAACTTTTGATGGTTTTTTATTTGATGAAATTTTTTCTTCTTCATTTTTTTAATAATCATAGAGGAGCTTAAATTTTTTTTTTAGAATCAATAGAATTTGAATCAATTATATTTTTTAAATCATCATTAATATTATTGATCAACATAGTTTTTTAAACGACCTTATTTTGCTTAGTTTCAAAATATTTTAATATAGTTTAAGTTGTGTTGGTGTGATATTTAAATTTGGATACATATGAATAAATGTCAACGCAATTTCTTGTGGCATCCAACTAGGATGCATTTTTGTGATTTTTTATAAATTAATGTCCAAATCAAAATTCCATCTAAACCTTTTCATTTTAACATCATGCACACCTTTCTTATTATTTAATTCATCAGTATTTATGTTCATAATGTGAACTTTTCAATTCTTGTAAAAAATGATAATACTAAAATTAATATTTTTTAATATTTATAAAATAGTTCTATTTATTTAAGATGTATTAATATTTTTTAAATCAATTTTTCTTGATTTAAATATATAATTTAAAAATTTTAAAAATTCTTTTTCTAACTATTTATAAAGTTAATGTAATTACATTTTCATGTTTTCAACTTATATTACAACTATTACAATATTAATCTTGGTGTGTGTGTGTGTGTGTATATATATATATACATAGTTTTTTGTTTCTAAATTTTGTCAACCAAAAAATAAATTATAATGAATTGTTATATCTAACTAAGGATACAATTTTTGTATATAATGTAAATAAAAAATATTACTATGACCTAAAAATTTCTTACTTGTGGCTGAAAATATTTTTAAATTAATGTAAAATTGTGGATTTGAGTTAAAGTTTTAAATCAAATTTTTCCTTTTAAATTTAAATTTGGGTTAGAATAAAAACTGAATAGTATAATTATTTTTTCAATTGCAATGTCAATGGTCAAATTTTATGATATAAGGCTTTTTGGATATAATTTAATGTTAAAATTATGTAAGAAAGAAATAATACTAATTTTAAGCATTTTATTAATCAAAAAATTATGAAATGGCTTCAATTTTAAAAAATTGATTAAAAATACTTTAAATTTACCTTAAATTTTAGTAATTCAAACCCTAGATCCCCATCAATTCACCACTAGCCAAAAACATTCCCATTATTTAGTGCAAAATCAAAATTCCAAAAATACAAAATCCAAAATCCATATACATCCAATATATTAAAGTCCAAAATCCAGTTCCAAATTTTTTGTATAACTCTAATGATGTGTAAAAGTGAAATAAGAGTATAGCCTACCAAAATTGTTAGATAGTACCTTTATGTTATAATTATCAGAAAGAACCTTTCAACTCACTATTTTGTGAAACTACTTTCACTTTAGCTTTCAAACAACATAAGATGGTTTGACCTTTGTGTTTTCAAGTTGCCTTCACCCTAAACCGAAGGGTGTGACTTCTCATGCTTGAAAGAACAAAAATTAATTAGCTTTGCAATTGGGTTCAAAACAAATTTCCCTTTTGGTTTTTTTTTCTTTAAACAAATGAAGGTAAAAACCTTGTTTTGTTTTGAAACCCTCTTGACTTTTCAAACTATGGCCCAACAATGTTTTGATCCATGATTCACACAATGTATAATCAAAATTTTCACCGTTGTGTTGTTTGATTTTATAGGAAATTTGAACCTAGTTTTCAATTATAACCATGCACTCATAAACATAACAATAGGCTAGTGTTTCTATTGCCGAGGGTAGATGGCATTTTGCATAAACAAGATTCAAAAACAAGATGCTCCAATTGGGATTGTTAACTTCCCCGCAATCAATATGCAAAATGATTTTAAATAAATATTTTCACATTAACAAACACATTATTGAAATCAACAAAAGTCATGAAAATATACTTCAACATTTCTTTTAAAGTCTTGGCCTTTTGTTTTTGTTGCATGCAGTGCAATGAGTGGTTTAATTTTTCTTGCATCATTAGTCATTGGAGGCATAGGAATGACATAAACATATGAAAAGTTTACGAATAATTGTTGTTCACCATATATTGCACTACCAACATTTTTTAAGAATTACGTGGCAAGTTGCCATGTACTGTAAATCTCCACAAGTGTCATATTGAACATGGAACTCAAGGAAGAATAACAAAGCTTAGGTATCATCCACCCCCAACCCATCTAACACAACAACTATAAATGACTTTGTTGACCTCCCATAGATCCTAGTAACAATTCAAATTGTTCCTAAATCTTTCGAATTTTTTCTATGCATGAATTCTTGCTTAATATGTGTTGGAACAAATCACAACAACATATAAACATCAATGTCCTCTATGATAGTGTTAACACCAGCTCTAATATAAAACCCCAACCCCTTCTTTCAAACTTGTTTTGGAAAATTACACTAAAATTGATGATGAACACACAGTAGCCAACATTCAAATGAGGGGAAAAGGTTGTAACAAAGTATGACCCAACAATTAATGTCATAATGAAAAAATCAACCTAGGTCTATCAGATCACAATGTATGTATTTGTAACCACTACCTACCACATCATATGATCCATATCTCTTTACAATATATCCTTCAAAACAGCCCCTTAACATTCTCTATTAGATATCTGAAACACCCCAAATAATCATAGGAGTTGAAATTTTCTTGTTTGGATTCACTTCCATGGTCGCCATGAAGATGTATCCAACAAAATTTCTAAAAAAATGTTCTTGAATTAGTGAAACAACCCACACAATCCTTGCGAAAAACAAAATAGAAGCAATCCACACAAAGCTTTGCAAAAGATAAACAATTTGAAATTTTAATAAAATATGCAATGTTTTAACTAAAAATACTTATACATAAAAAACCTAAATGCATAAAACTATTCACTACACAAATGCACAGGATAACATTGCATAACTAATTATATAAAAAACTAACCATAGGTGTGCACCATAGATTATTACTAGGTTTAAATTTGCATTAACATAGTAGTTAATAAATGGGTGGGTATTAGTTTTAACTATCAAAAGTTAGGGTTCAAATCAACTTTAGGTTTAACCCTCAATTAAATTAATATTAAGATTATAGTTTGCATTTAAAATAGGGTTTAGATTTAGGTGAAAGTTGTATTAAACTAAGGTTTCCTTTTAAATTAAGGTTCAAGTATACTAGTTAATCTATAGTTTAAGGCAAAGGCTTTTAATATATTGACAATTTAGATCTAAATCTAATGTTTATATAAGAACCTTAGGGTTGAGTTACAACTAACACCTGACCTTTGTTTTATAGTCACAAATAAATACAAAATGTTAAAATTCTTCTACATGTGTGTCAATAATGTTGGCCACCAAGTTATTAATTTCAAGCTCCTCTTGGTCAACAAGAATATTTGCATTTGTAGCTACCATTCCCAATGTTGTTGTAACTGCTTCCATTGGCATTCCAAGTAAGGGTAGTAGTTACATAACCCTAAGGTCTGATGGCAAACCACACTAATTTAACACATGTTTCTTAGATTAAACAAGATGGTGCCAACATATAATCAAATAGATGTACGTGCTTATGTATCATTACAACACCAACCTTCCTTGACCATTCTATGTTAAACAAATTACCCAAGACTTCAAGAACATCAATTAATCTTTTAGTAAAAGGACCCAACATAAGATTTTTATCATGTTTTTTACTAATTTGCAACCAAATAGCATTTGTAGGGTATACAACACACTTGGGGTTAGTTGGTAGAAATCCAAAAATATAAAATGATAATCACATAGAGTTAGTTCTTGACTTTGTGGAAAATGCTCCCAAAATAGTTGCATTTTATCACCATAAATAATGGTTCAAAAAGTACACACCAACTATTAGAAATTCCACATCATATCATTTCAATTGGACCTAAATTCAAGTCTAGAAGAAGGCAAAAGTGTCCTTGGGTGGACCACTAGGAATGTCACACCTTGATTTTCTTGGACCCATTAATTAAACTTTGAAAAATCATAAGAAACATTTTTTTTTTAAAAAATCATAAATTTTTTTTAATGAATACATTTATTAGGTTCCATAGATTTTGAAATTCGAATAATATCAAGAATATTCTGTATTTTGATATTCTTAATCATTGCATTTAAAAAAAGTTTCAAGAATGTAACGATGACCACCTTTCTTTAAACTTTCTGGTGATGAACACAAATTTGAAATGTGATTTGATAATATTCTTGGGATTTTTTTTCTTAATGTAATTTGGAAGTCATTTTATTTTTAGGTTTTTATTAGGCAATTAATTGAATAAGTATAATTTAGTTATGAATTTTCAAAGTTAAGGTTATCAATTTTTAAAGTGGTCGTTTTAAATAGGAAAACAAGTTTTTAACGATTTCCAATTTTTTTTATTCCAAAATAAACTTCAAGCCATATATTAATGTATATAATTGATAAACATGAGAAAAAATAATTACAGTTGTGAAAACATTTGAAGTAAAAGGTTCAGGAAAATGATTTGTGCATTTTTGGTTCCTTAACCATTCCTTGTGGCAGTTCTTAATGGTCCACCCAAGGATGTTTTCGCCGCAAAATTTTTTTTTTGCACCAAGATCTCCCATCCAACAGTCATAGGCAAGAAATACAATAAGATTTTAAGTTGTCTAGTAAGAAATACCTTTTTATGAATACCCATGTTCTTGTCATTGCATATCATACTTGTTTTATTCCTTGAAGCTACATATTTGTGATAGTAACACTTTGTACAATGAGAACACACACTAAGAAATAAACTCTTAGCTGATGTGTTAATGGCCTTTAGCCCAAAAGTTGTAGATCTTAATATACTAGACATTGGTGTCAAACTTTATGGACTTGTCTATATGGTCTTGCATGTTATGGATGACATTAAAATGGCTTGAAACAAACCATCCAACTCATTAATTCTCATGCCTTTTCTTGTTCATGGGAGACAATGGAAGATAACAAATCTATTATTGATTTTGTCCTTCATCAAATCATGATGCCCTCTTAACCCAATATTTGAGTTTCAACAAGGTTCCCTAATAAATGGTAGAATTTCAGCAAATAATCCACTAAAACACTTCAAGTGAAATATGTTGAGTTGGTGAATGAAAATCACATATATCCATGAGATTGGAGATAAAAGTCCACAAAACACATTATAAGTAATAGTTGTGTTAGTTCTAGCTAAACCCAAAATACTAAAAAAATAATGAGTAGGGGGTGAATGCACACTATGGTGGTCAAAAATTGTTGTCACAAATATCACTTTTTGAAACTATGTGTTTTTGAACTTTGACCAAATTAATAAATTAAAAGGGTTTTTTGCAAATGGTACTTGGAATAAAGTGGTTCAAAACCTAGAAAATAGGATTATTAAAAAAAATCCCACTTTAAAATTGATATTAAATGATTCAAAAATATATTAATGAAAAAATTGTAATCATCACAATATATTGCAAAGTGCAAATATACTTCAAAAACCATTTAAACAATCACCAAACTTGATGAAGTATTCAATCATATATTACATATGAGTTCATTGTCCCACTTTAATTCTATATGAAGAGTTCCATTCATGTGATTTCACAAAAAATATCTGGATGATTTTTTTCATTCAAACAAATAAAAAAGTGTGAATTCATAAATGTTTGTTGAAAAAACAGTATCATTTCAAAGCTGACAATAATTGTGTTGGAGGCTTTGTGTCAAAAATTCATTTTACGTGTTTATCAAATACTAGATGAAATGAAAGAAAATTTACCCCCAAAATAATACAAAATGTATATATATATATATATTAAAAATTTTGTTTGAAATGTACCATCGTAATGTGCTTTCACCCTAGGGTAATAAACTTTGAAAGTGTCACTCAAAAAGTATCATATTAGATCACCTCCATCATGTAGGGTAGTGAATAGTGGCCATTACTCCACACTTACTTCATTAGATCCCAATAATGGGGTGTAAACCAATATCTAGCAATTTGTTCAAAACTTAAAGCAAGCAATTGCACAAATATTTACATTTGAAGTTTTTGATAGATTTTTGGAAGCAATGGGAAGACTTTGGTGAGTTCATAATATATAGTTGTTGAGTTGGTAAAAGAAGGGAAAAAGACAAAAGTGACATACCACTACATTCATAATAACTTAAACTTGGTCATCAATGCGTACATTATTGAAAGATTTAATCTCCAACCTTAATTTTCTTGAGGATGACAATATACATATCAATGTCTCTCTCTTGTTGTTGGCCTCCACATTTATGACCAAGCCATCATCATTTGGACAAACAACCTTTATGAAGTTGTAGGAGCTTGAGTTAGCATCAAGGTTTGAATCATCTTAAGCCTAAATTAATGTGGTACGAGCTAGAGGATGGGGGTAGTCAGTGCTTTTTTTTTTGTTTAAAAACATGTTCTACTACCTTTTCTAAATGTGCTACTTGCGTTGTCAATTGATGTATATAATTTATAATGTGTGAAAGTACAAAGAGCGTGTTTTTCTACAAAATGAACCTAGTGCCACAGGTTAGAAATGCAATCCTAGGATGTTCTATTCACAAGCACATAATCAAAATATTGGCCTTGAACTTTGAGATGTCAATTTATGCACTCACCTTCTTGATAATGGGAACAAGGGTGCATAGAGTATGCATCTTCTCATTGAACTTGGAATGGCAACATTGCTCTGTAAGTTTGTGAATGTGGGCAATTTCATCTTAAACTGGATTTGACCTCCTTGCACTATCTCCAAAGCTTGGGGTGGGGTGTAACCTGGCTAACTTTTGCTCTACAAGTTTATGTCATTAAACATCTTTTTCAATCATGGGGATTGTTTTCCTTGTCCATTTCCGTAACAAAGATTGTCTTATTAGATAATCATTTCTCCCATGTTTTAACAATTTGAAACATCTTCTTCTTTGATAAAGAGACTTTTTGTTATGCCAAAAACACAAGTTGAACAAGTCCATTGTCATACACATCCTTAAGTGGCTTGGTGCCATGGGGTGGCCAACCTAAAAGGTTTTGTAGGAAATTCATGTGTGTTGATTATTTAAGGTAGAATGGATTAATGCTTGAAGTTGCCTGGGGTGAATGCATGATACAGTGATTCAATAATGACAAAAATTACACTCCCTATAAGCCCATACAAAATTCTTTAAAATAATACAAATGGACATGGTTGTTACTTTTCAAAATGTTATTATTTTAATCTTTGAATAATACATGTTCAATCACCTACAAACCTTCCCAAATCTATTTGAAAACTTGTATTTAATGTAGTTGATGTCATTTTTTGATTTGCAAACCCTAAAAAGGAAAACCCATAAAGTCCATAAAAATAATGCCCCATTTAAAACTTTCAAAAAAATGCTTTTGGGACAAAAAAATTGAAAAAATAAAATAAAATTATAACTCACATGGACTCATGAAAATATGATCAAATTTTGACCATTCAAAAGTCTTTAACTATTAAATGGTTAAGGTTTTCAATTCCAATTTTTTTAAATATTAATTATTAATCATTAATTAAATAATTATTTTATATTAATTAATTACATCTTATATATATATATATATATATATATATATATATACACCTTTAATATACCCTTAATGTACTTTTCACGAAAACTTTACATTAAACCAGTACAAATATGTTAATAATTTTTTTTAATAAATATTTATTATAATATAAGTAGACTTTTTAATTCTACAACCTCAAATATGTATTTTTATCATGCCCATAATACACATTGTACATCAATTTGTGATTCAATTTTAGTTACACATGCAACTAATGGGCCATGGGGGCTTATTCATGGATGAATATAATTTTAAAAACATTCACATAGGAGGATGAAGAAAATAGTAGTTGCACATTAGTCACATAGTCACAAATCCTCCCAAGTTTGGTGAAGTTGGTGAGTCGTTACAAAAGTAGTTACAAATGACACACAATCACATGTAGTTGCAAATAAGATGGCTACATATCCCCACATTTCTTCTAGTGATAGTTTCATGTGGTTCATTATGTATGTCCTCTAGATTATTCAAAGTTTATGGCTTCAAACCATCCATATATAAATGAACACACATAATTATAAATTATTATTCAACATTTTTTTTATAAACAACATGAAAAGGCACAAGTTAATTTATCTTATTATGTCCATGTTATATCACAACAACACATTATGGGTTTTTTGATTGGTCAAAAAAATGTCTATTGTCCTTTTCAACTACAATTGTAACTACTTGGTCACAAAAATCATTATGTAGTTGCAAAGGCCATTGAGATGTCATATGATGTCATAGTTTTGTGATTATAGTTAGTATGATGACTAGTGGGTTTTTCTGGATAGATATACCATTATTTTTGAAATTGTAATAATTTTAAATAAATTAAAAATACCTCGACTTTTGCAATTAGAATAATGATTTCTAGTCTCACAACATGATGATGTGGCATTCCACGTGTAGTTCATAATGCCAAAACATGTCTTGTATGACTTGTCCTACTCGACTACAAATGGGAGAAATGACTAGAAAATGACAAAAATAACTTTAAAAATGATTAGAAAAACGACTATAGTCGAATAGGACCAATCATACAAAAAAGGTTTTAGCATTGTGATGGTAATAAAATATTTAACTATTAATCAACATGATGATTCATACATTACTTTGGATAAAATGAGGCATTTATTGGTCGGTCACTATGTCAAAAATGATGTCTAATCCCTTAATGTTAGCTCTTTACATCAAGATGCAACTCCAAAAACTTTACCATCATTATAACAAATCTTGTCCGGACACAAAAATAAATATTTTTTTTCCTAACTACATTTATAACTATTTGGTCATAACAGTCATTAAGTAATGGCAAAAGACATCAACATGCCACATGGCATCATAGTTTTGCAACTATAATCAATATAACAACTTGTTGGTATTTTTGGTAAATTATCATATTATTTTTCAATTTTTGTTCATTAGTTAGTTAGTTGTAATAAACATCCACCTTTGAAATTAATAATGACTCAATTCTCATGATGATGACATGGCATGTTATATATCAACAAGCTAATGTGGTCCTATTTGTCAACATCATGATTCATGTCATTGATTTGATGAATTAATCTCATTTATTAGCTAGTTGAAAATATTGTTGTCCTTTGTGATAATAATGACTTGGTCTTCCATGTGATGATGACATGGCATGCTAGTTGGCAACAAGGTGTCATAAATTTTCATGGCAATCCATGACTTTTTATGACACCATAAATTTGTGTGTGTTTTGAATTTATGGCATCAATGTTATGGCATGCCATAATTTTTTGTGTGCCATGAGGTTTTTGAAGTTATGAATTCATATGCATGTGTATGTGTACTAAATAATCTATTATTAATTTGTAATTATGACTACAATATTAGTAATCGTTTTGAAAAAGGTGACACATAACTCCTTGACTTTTTAACTACTTAACACATGAGTTTAGTTTAACATACCTATTAAGTTAACTTATGTATGTAGGTTACTTAATAAAAACCTACTTTGTAATATAGGCTACCTTATAAGTTACTTAATTATACATAAAAAATTTGTTATAGTTAGCATGTTTAAATATACTTAGAATATGTTGCTTTATTAATAGGTTAACCTAAGTAGGCTTGGCTAGGTTCTTAGCTTTAGATTTTTTACAAAATCAACATAAGTAGCCTCATTACAAGATATTTTATCAAGTTTGTAACCAGCTTAAGTTTATGTGACTAGATGTTATTATGATGCGACTAAATGCATATCTTAGGTTAACCTAAGCTAGGTTAATAAGTAGTATAAGTTAACAAATTAGTTCATCTTAAATCAACCTAGGGAGGTTTAAGTCTAAGTTAGGTTGGTAGGTAATGGTAAGTTGACCTAGGTCAATTAAAATTAATTCAAGGTGGAAAAATTTAAGTTTTATAACTTTGTGTTTAATATGTTTAATATAAAAAAATGTGGTAATGCAATGAATGAAGATTTGAACCCCAAAATGAAGGTAAAGGGTTCAAATCCTCATTCTTGCAACCTATGATATTTAGGCCATGACTTGGTTTAAATTAGGTAGCCTAATCAAAATTTCTTGGACTAAAAGTCCAACATTTGTTTTTAATTTAGGCCACCTAATATAGGTTAGGTTGCTTAGGTTGCTTAGCATAGGTAGCTTAACTAGGTTAATATGTTGACTTTTGGTTATTTGAACTAAATTAGATTGTCTAGCTTAATTAGGTTATGCTAAGTTGACTTTTGGTTATGCAAGACAATCTAGGTTGCTTAACCTAGTTAGGTTATGTAAGGTTAATTTTTGGTTACACTAGTTACATGGGTTAAACTAAGTTGACTTTTGGTCATGTGTAATGATTCATAACGTATTTATAAATTTTTGACACATTGGATTTATTGATCAAAACATCTTTTGTAATATTTAGTTGAACAAAAGAATTGAGTTGAGATGACATGCACTTTACACATCATACTAAGGTTAACCATGACATGGACTTTCATTATTATAAGAAAATTTAAAAATTTTAATCATTAAAACAATTAGACTTTGCAATTGAATGTCCTTTGTAACTAAATGGGTGAAATAACATGGGTTTAATTACTCACTAGTCACTAGTCGCATGTCCTTCTTAAGCAGTATGTAGTTGTAAAGGCTAATCACAAAACCCAAAATTTGTTGTTATGAAGGATTTGAAACCCAAAACAACAAATGATGTTATGTTACATAAATGGAAGTGTTTTACAAACACTAGATGAAATAGCACCACATGAGATTTTTGTTGTTATCGCAAGGACTTTAAATCAATAAATAATTTTTTTGATGATATTTTCCAAGAAAAAAAACCCAAATCAACCATTGTTTAGATTTAAATTAAAATGGGCAACCATTTAGGTAAAACTTTTACATTATTGATTTTATATAAGCTTTATTACGGTATCAGTATATAAAACATGATAAAAACATGGATCCATTGAAAACCAAAATATTAAAAATTACTTATATTATTGAAAAAAATATGTTTAATATAAATGGAACCACTATACATCCAAGTTTTTTTATTCCAATAAAGAACCTGAATCAATTAGCAAATTGTAGTGTTGAAAGGATGGCAATGTCATAATCAAATGATCAAATGAAATTATATATGCTTGATGAAACTCCTTTTATTGGCCAAAATCTTCACATTTTCCATTAAAATATATTTAAAAGTAATAAAATGTGAACTCATTATGTGGGACAATTTGATGTAATTAGAACATGTGATTTCTATCAAGTTTATCATCTTATCATTCATGGTGTATTTACAACCTGCAAATAATGGTATTATCAATGTCAATATGAATTTTTGGCAGTGAAAAAAATGTTATGAACTCCTTTAAGTCATGCAAAAAATAGATAAAATAATTATTGAAATTTCAAATAAATTTTGGATTGTTAAAAAAACTAAAAAAAACTTTAATTTCATGAATAAAAGATGTTTAAAACAACCACCATGACTTGATCCCACGTTTGTTTTACACAAATGAAATGATTCATAAACATCATATGATATTTAAAACACAACTATGGGGGAACTTTTTACTTTCAAAACTATGCATATATCCCACATGGCACAATGAAATTCATGTTTAACAAATATTAATAGTCCATATCATGCCATTAGATGTTTACGCAAAAGAATTGAATTCAAAAGGTATAAGTTAATTGAATTGTGTGTTGATAATTATGAAACAAAAGATGGAATGATCAATCAATTAAATGTTATGAAAAATTATTTTGTGATAACACCTACCTTGTCAATTATACGGACAAATTATTTCATTGTGCTTTGAGAAAATCAACAAACAAAAATGGAACACAGTGACAAATGGACAATTTACATATGAACATTGTTCCCACATGGATTTCTAGTTACAAAAGAAATACAAGTAAAGGAAAATCCTCATCATTTTATCATTTGCATACAATATATATAATATAATATAAGCAACTATTTGAACAACATGTGCATTGTGTTCAATGTTTAACATTAGATTTCCTAACCTTTGGTGTTACAAAACATGATCTAATTTACATTGCATTATCACAGAACTCAACCATTTTGTATTTTTTTAAATCAATTGAAAATTTGAAAACTTTAAGTTGACATATTAATGTTTCATGAAATGAAAAGGTTACAAACATATTTTAAATGTGAATTAACCATACATGTCATTGGCATGAAACTTCCATGACCAAGGTATTCTCAACATGCACAAAGGTTAAGGTTTAAAACCTAAGTCCATATCATCACAATATCTATAATTCATTTAACCAAACCATGAAGTGTGCAAGAAAATGTTTATATATAATTTTAGTTGTAACATGAAATTTAAAAAGGATATTATGTACGATCCTACTTTAAATTAATGTTGAACAAACTAAAAATACTAAATTCATGATAATATTTGTTTGAAAACTAGTCCAAGGAAGCTTCATAGAAGGTTCCACAAAATAGCCCATTGTCCAAGGCACCTTTTTATTCACACCTTCACAAATGACAAGTGGACAATGGCGAATGTATTTCATTTGTTATGAATAAAATGTGCAATGATGAATGAAGTTATCTTTTAAATGAAAAGTGAACATTGATGGATAAAGTTTATCATTTACGGACGAAAATTTTATCTATGACTGATAAATTAAATTACCATAACATCTTTTTGGGTTCAATGGTAATTAAATTATTTTTGAAATTATGGATTTTTAAAGAAATTACTTGTTTGAAATGACAAAATTTAAACAAATCATTACCTCTTAGATGTCAAAAAATCAAGAATTAAATTATTTTTGTGGTTTTGAAATTTTTTATTACTCCATGTGGTTTTCTTGTCATTCACATTGATTATTGTTGGGGAGGGGGTTTCGTATAATTTTTAAAAAAAAATGAGTTTGGGAAACAAAAAATTAGCAGCACAAATTCAAGGAAATAAAAAACTTGCACATGGGCCCTAAACATAATGAACTAAGTACTTACATTTTGACATAGTTTTGATATTGATACCTTATATACATGTGTGATGGACACCTATGTTTGTTAAATGGTATTGGGGGTAAATATATTGTTGATTCCCAATGTTGTAGTGGAATGTAATGCAAGGTGTGCTCTTTATATTTGAGGGTCAAAGGTGTGTGCAAGAACTTTGGTATGAGAATGCAAGTTCATGGACAATTAACTTGTATAAACCAAACTACAAGTTGGTTAACACAATTTTTTAAATGAAATGATGTTAGGACTTAATCATGGGCAATCCAAATTCATTTGACTTAGATAACCTGAACTTTTGAGAGGAAGCATCACTCTTTTCATTATAATTTACTTTGTGATTGATGACAAAAATTACATCCAAATGTTTAAAATTTCCAAGACTAAACTTCCAAAACTATGAAATCATGAATCATGCTATTGAGTTCATATAATTCACACATGAGTTTTAATTAACGAGCTTCAAAGGACAAAGTTGTAACTTTATTCAAATCATTGTTTAAAATTTTTTTTTTCCCCCAGTGTGCCATATTCACAAGAGATTTTCAATACTTCTCCACCAATTTGCATCCCATTTCTCTTCAATTCAATCTTAGTTCAATTGTTGAATTGAATTTTTAATTGAATTGGAATCACTCCAATTGAACTCAAATTGCATTTAATCTATTTTCAAATGAAGTTGCATGCAATGTAATTCAATATTTTAATTTGAATGGAACTTATTTCTACAAAATCAATTCACTTTTCCATCAATTGATGAGTTGATTGTCAATGATAATGCATAGTAATGTGGAACCCAATTGTAGTAGGGAGAACAAATATATTATGCAATAATTTTTTTTTAAAAATAAAAAAAGTGTTCCAAGTGAATGCATGCAAAATAAATCAACAACTATCTATCTTTTAAGGAAGGCAATTTGTTTGTTTGTCACATTGAAATCTCTCAAATCATGGAGTTCACATTGTTAGAAAACTCTTGATGAATGGGGTTTCTTGGATGTGATTTTATACTTTAAAAACCCAAGTAGCCTTTTTTGTTGTGAAATTTGAAAAACAATGTTGCAAATTTAACAATTAAAAAAAATCACCAAAAAATCGTAAAAATTCAAGAAGAAACACTAGATTTCTACACATGGTTCAACTAGGCAGCCCAAAAGATGCAAGGATGTCGAAAACATTTTCTTTCATATTTTGTTAATAGCCAAATTTGGCTAGGTCTACTTCTGGATGAATGCCACCTCAACTACATCACAAAATTGATGAAAACAAGGGGAAAAAAAGAAGAAGAAAACCTCCCTAGTCCTAAGGAGTGGGAGACATTGATTTTATTTTTTTGTCACTGAAAATTAATTTAGTATTGTAAATAGATTGTTCACAATTGGGCTCTATCGCCAGGGTTCTGTTCACACTTGGAGCAGTTACAAAGTCCTATTCACACTTAGGCCAGGGGCAGAAACCACCACCACACCATATGTAGTTGCTAAGGGGATAAGGTCCCCCCTTTTGATCCAGGTTTTAGTATGTGTGGAAGTGGCTTGGACCCGGCCTGCCCAGTACGGCCACAAGAGCGAACGCAAAAGGCCCAAAAAGCGTGGGGGGGCGAGTCACGCTACACTACTTACGCACGGGTTAAGCTGCTGCGCGGGAGGAAGGAGACTCGAGAGCTGAGCACCGGGCAAATAACACAGCGGGCAGAAGAGCTTAGTTTTCCCGCGCGGCCAGATCCGAACGATCTGACACCGTCCGCGGTCCATCTCCGTTCCCGCGCACCAACCCACTCGCTGTCTGTTTCCTCTTTTGCTCGCTCTCTCTCTCTCTCTCTCTCTCTCTCTCCTCCTCCTCCACCGTAGTAGGTATTCATTCACATTTCACCATTGTGTTGTGTTGGCGCCCGAACGTTTTGCTGCTGCTGCATTGTGATTCCTTGGCTGAGTAGGGCGGCCGGGCGGACGGGGCTGCAGACAGGCGGAGTCTCTTCTTCTATTCCCCCGGTCAACTACTTTCCTTTTCCTGCATTATCGTCCTATTACATATCCCATCGCATTTTAGGTGTTGGTTTCATGAGGCTTAATGCTTCCCTGCAGTGCTACAACGCTTGTCCTCGTTTTGTTGTTCCCACTCTTTTGTTCTCGTCTTTTTGAATCCGATCATTTTTTAAATCTCCTTTCGCCTCGACGACTGCGAAGAGCTCTACAGCATACCGCATTCTGAAGGGGTGGGGGGGAGCTCCTGCTGTATATCTGAGGCATATTGTTGGTTCTCGTCTCCACCTGTTTCATAGCTTTACTCGAATGCATTTGGCGATTATATGACGCGGTAACTGCCACTGTCGTCTCTGTCGATGCTCTCCCTCGTTCCAGCCATCCGCTAGTGGTCATATTTCGATACTTACATGCATGTGAAACACGGCAAGACAAACGAGGCGAACATTTGCTTGGGGTACCGATGCATAGGTGCCCCCTGACATGTTGTAATGCAAGCGCGTAGGGCTTTGAGCATCTCGTTGCTCAGAGCAATCAACACAAAGGATGACGGGCGGAGAAGATGCAGAGAAAAGCAAAGATTCAGAGGTAGCGGAAGACACGGGATCACCCGACAGACGCGATCCCATATCTTCCCGCTCTCATCAGGTTTGTTTTTACTTTCCATAACCCGGTATCATTTGTGCCCGTGGCTTATGGCACGAATGATCGACCGTCAGCTTCCTCCCATGATCCACCATGGTCATGGCAATTTCAAGAACAAATGGAATTACTATGCCGTGTATTCTGGTTTCGCTATTTCTCGGTTTAGACGAGAGTGAACATTGGAGCTCTGATCTGTAGTGTATGTACTTTAACCATGTGCACGGGAGATTTCAACTCTCGGAAGCCCTGAATAGGTCAGAATCTAAGGATAATAACTTAACTGCTGATTGGATTCTCAGTTTTGCAAATGTGGTTTGCTGCTTAATCTAACCAACAGGGTAGAGAGATAGAGAAGCACTTTGCCAGATCCTGCCACTTGGCACTGGAGTTTATACAACTTAGACATGAATGTTACTTCATGTCTGTTGCTTAAGCTAGTGTTTTTGGTTCTTTCTCAAGGTTCTTTTACATGAATTCTTCAGAGGGAGAGCCAATTGTTGGGGTCTGACATGGAAAGAGCATCATGGTGTTTGCAGGAATCTCCTCTCTTCAAATACTTGTGTGATTTGTCTCCAATCAAGCCAGCTAAAGCTGTCCATGTTGCACAGACCTACAATGAGCTAACCTTCCCACCTGAACCTCGCATCTTTGCATCTCCTCGCAGCTCCCAGAGGTCCTCATCTGATGCATTGAAGCGGTAAGCAGGGCAGTTGTGCAATCTTTTTGGATGCAGTCTTGTGCTTGTGGCTTATTCTTTTCCAGCTGGTGTTCCTGTTCTTCTCATTTCTGCCAGCTACACTCTACACAGGCTTGGTTGATAACTCTATCAATCTGCAGTAGCTCAGTGCTCAGGAGGATATGTATTTGAATGTAAAGCTCAAACCCTTAAACTAAAATAGTGTCATTTCCGATGGATTGCAGAGTGTTGGCGATGGAACGGTTTGCAACTGCTGAAACTCAGGCAGATGGGCATGGAAGCCTTGGAGGCCCATGGCTTGAGAAAGCAAACTGTACAAACAACCCAAGGAGCAACATAACTACTGTTAGCTCTGGCTATTTACCATCTCCATGCAATAAGGTGCTCAACCATGGTGACCAAGCTGGTCCCTCCTCCACCAGAAGGGCAGAAGCATTGGAGGAAGTGAAATCTAAGTCCTGCAAGGTTGAATCAGTAGGTGATGATCTCCACCTGTCTGAGAATGCACCTCTTAGAACTCAGTTTTGTGCCATGAAAACATCAGAAATGGACCAGAAATTGCCTACCTGCGAGTTGAGTGGAACTTCAACATCATCTGACAGCTTCAAGTCTCAGTTTGCAAACATCCAGGAAGTGGTGAAAGCAAGTCCACTAGGTGGCCCATGTAACTCTGAGAAGGTTTTAGAGCGCTATGAGGATCATCGAGCTAGGTTAAGGTTGTATAAGGAACAAGCAGAAGCTTCTGATAGGGGCAAATCCTCACAAGCTTTTGCTCCAGAGATAGTTGTTTCTGTGCCAGTAGTCATCAGTGACCATGTGTTTGAGAGCCAAGATAGAGAATTGAAGAGAGATTTCGTTTCCCCATCTCACAATGAGGATCAGACTCAACTTGGCCAGGATACCACAGCTATGGCTTACTTTTTGGGTGGGGATCAAGACTCTGACCAGCGAAACAGAGAGGATGATTGGTCTGAGGATTCGAGTGAAGGCTCTAGGCTATCTGTACACACAACATCTGAGTGTCTGAAATCCCTAAAGGGTGATATGTGTGAAGGCATCACCTTGAACAGGAATATTCAACCAGCAGGTGGAAGCTCTGCTCTAGAGGAGGACCACAACTTGATTTCTGAGTCTATGACTGCCAATGCAGAGCAAGCAGTGCGGCTGCCTCTTAAGGTAAGTGAAATACCTTGAATAGCTGTATTTACATGAGAATATGGCATCTTAGAGTGACTCTTCTGGTTCGTTACAATAGTGGGGACAGTTACTGTCAGAAGTTTGCAACCAGGCAAGAGGTAATTGAGAATGGTGTATCTTTATTCTTCTTGGTTATCTGAGAGACGGCTGTATGCAGCCTTTGTGTTGATATGGATTTGCTGCGGATAAATGGATACCTGCCATATATGATAATTAGGTTGCCTCTGGTCGGAAGTCTCCAATGAACGTATTGTGATTCTGATCATAAACAAAACTTATGGATTTGCAGGTAAACTCCTCTGGGCAGCATCGAGGGTTTAGAAGGAGATGCTTGGATTTTGATGCATCTGTGGCAAGAGGAAAGAGCTTGGATACTGGCAAGAAACCCTTAGAAATCAGGAACAGTGGTGCAGATGTGTCTCCCTCATGCGCTAGTATTTCTCCTGCAGTTCTCTGTGACAGAGCAGATGAAACATCTACTGCAACCACAAGTGGATTCTCAATGTCTATTTGTAATCCTCTGGATGGAAAGGAGCCCCTAAAGGCAGACTCAAATTATAGTCCACCTGCTATAGGTAATTGTGCTCACTTAACAGTGGTACTATCTGATTTTACTCTTTAGTGTGCCCATCTGATTGGAGGTCAATTCATTCAGTTCGATTGTTGATCTACTGTTTAGTCACAATTTATCAGTCTAAATGGTTTCCTATGGTGCAGGAGCAGCTTGTCTTCATGGTGATGGTAGTTCCAGAGATAAATCTGGCCTGTTGCAGTTGTCTGGCTGCTGCATTTCAGGGTCTTTGGAACCTTCTGTTTCAGGTGGCTTGGGTGCACCAGTTTGCAAAACTCAAGATTTCAGAAATTGTGCAGGTGGGAACCAGAATGTCAATGATTCCAATAACCAGGGTTGTCATCCACCAGTGATGCCTTCTGGAATTGGTCTCCACCTCAATAGCCTCACCAGCAGCCTTTCTTTCAAGAGGGACTGTCATTCATCTAGAGTTGGAAACTCAGAAGGAACATGGGTTTCAATGTTGGCTGCTGAACCATCAAAATCTGCAAGTCCCAAGGATGATCAGTCTAGTGATGTGCATACTCCTCTAGACATGGGAAGTGATGGCCTGCTTTTGACGGGATGTCAGAGATTTGGTCCCGGAGTAACCTCATTGTTGAAGAGCAGCCAAATGGGGAAACGTTTTCCAGATTCTTCTCTGGGCAGCAAGAGTTCAAAAGTTGACACATTGGACTTCCACTCCCTGAATCATGAGAGTTTCGCTCCACTAAGAGGCAGCCTATCAGTGGTTAGTGGAGATACTGCGGCTGGAGGTGTAAGTATAAGCGAGCAGGAAGGAATGCAATGGCAACAGCCTGACCTTTTGCATCAGCATGAGGCAGAATCTCCAGAAGAGTTTCTGGAAAGTCCACAAAGCCTGAAGAAACGGAAGTAAGTGCTAAGTCTTGATTTGACTTTAATGAACATCAGCACTGAAACTAAAAGGAAAAGACCACCTTCCTTATTATGGATAATTTTTTTGATGGGAAGTGCCTCTCTTGAAGGTCACTGAACATTTACAAAACTGTCACTGTTGTTCAAATCATTCTCAGTTTTTTCTCAGTTTTTTAGGGTTTGTTCTTCTTCTCCACTTTTTCTTGTTCTTCAATCTGTTGTTGGATAAGTCTGTATAATGTTATTGTTGGCTCATCAATTCCATTGAATTTGACTTGTATAGGAAGTATGGAGAATTTCCCAATCCTTGTGAAGATTTAATTGCTTACTGGAATTACCTACCTGTAATTTATTGCCTCATGCATGTTGGTGTTGATTGCTAGTGGTGGTCACCCACTGCTGTCTCAGGGTAAATTCTTTGCAACAGTGCTCCTTCCATAATCTAATCATCTGGCAATTTTTTTGTACAGGCGGAAGCTTCCTGTAGCATCAGGAGAGAAGTCTGGAGAAAGCTGCAGACGCTGTAACTGCAAAAAATCCAAATGTCTGAAATTGTGAGCTTGCTGCATCATCCCACTGCATTTGTTTGTTTGTTTTTTTTTTCCCTGGTCTTTTGTCCAAGTATATCAGAGAAGAAAATATCCTCCAAATGCCCAGTAGGATTCAAAATGCTTTACAGGAGTGTAGCTGTACTTTAAAATGTAGATGTCTGTGTGGTCAACACATAAAGGTCATCAGTCCAGTAGGAGGTAGTTTGCACAATGAACTACATCATATGTACATATAGAGGTATATGTTGACAGTTGCACAGATGTTTTCAAGGTGTGAACTTCCCCAGTGTAGAAGACAAGATTTCCGTTGGACTTTTAGTTTGGCTTCTGTATTTATAGTACTGATGTGTTGTGATACGCTTGAATATATTTTCTTTGTCCCACAAATTAGTAACTTGGTGTTGTCAATATGTGCTTTCTGTAGCTAGATGAAATAATTTGCTCTGTTTGGCCTGTGCCATCAAGTACAGCCATACAGCTGCACAAGTGGGAAAAGTCTCAGCCCACTCTGAGGCAGGTGCTGTTGTGGAAACAACTGAAGTCTTGTTCAGGATTCATTCGACAGAGGACTGATCTTGCTGTGGATTTGATGCCGTCTGACAGATACTGTGAATGTTTCGCGGCTGGCATATACTGTGTGAGCTCCTGTGCATGCCAGGAATGTTTCAACAAGCCAGAATTTGAGGAAACAGTTCTCAACACCAGGCAGCAGATTGAATCGCGCAACCCACTTGCCTTTGCTCCAAAGATAGTACAGGCAGCTAAGGCGTCCCCAAGAACTGGGGTAGGCTGTTTTGTGATGTCATTGCACATTCTTAAACCTTGAAGCCTTGTTGCATCTGCTATTGTTTGTGCATCCTTAGGAATATACTTATTTATCAAATTTATCAGATGTTGATGCAGGTGATGGGTTTTGTAGGAAGATACTATGGATACACCAGCATCAGCCAGACATAAGCGTGGCTGCAACTGCAAAAAGTCTCTTTGCCTCAAGAAATACTGCGAGTGCTATCAGGTAGGTGCTTGTTTTGGCCTTACCAACCCTGATTATGAAGTCCTTTTTTGGCAGCATGTTTCTGTGTTCACGTCAGTGGGCTCAGGACTTTCTTCCTCAAGTATTGTGCAGTGTGTTGGTTGATTATTTCACTGGTATTTACTCTATTACTCAGTAAACAGCTCAATACCAGTGCAGCAGTTGCGCAAGTTTCTCAGAATTGTACCTTAAGTACATAAGCATGTTATATTTCAGTAGGGCCTTGGTGATAAGGACATTGCCAGACTTAAGCATTTGAGTTCTTGTATGTGCTCCATTTTCTGTTGAGGCTCTTGTGTAGTCTGAGGTGTTTTAGTATTTGACAGAAGCATTGGTGGATTGGTTGCACAGGCAGGTGTAGGCTGCTCAGAAGGCTGCCGTTGTGAAGGTTGCAAGAACATGTATGGCAGAAAAGAAGGTACCTTTTTGTAGTTTCGTTTGCTGTCTCCACATGGGCAAAAGTGGCTGCACTCTTATGTGTGTCACAGCTGCAAGTGTACTGTTAAACTTAAATGCAATGCTTTCTAGAATATTAGTAGATACGAGTGGTGAAAAATTTCAAGTTATGTTTGTTTTGTTGAACAACACAAAACTCACTCTATGGTTACCTTTGAAGTTTTTTTGTGGATTTTGCTTTGCAATCTCATTGATATCATTGGAAGTTTCCTTTCTGGTATGTAGTCCCAGAGTTATAGTTGTTCATGTTGATGGTACATGTATGTTAAGTGACCAATTGGATCTCAACTGTTGAAGATGAATTCTCTAGGATCTATTCAGAGATAGATATGAGAATTTTGGTGACCATCTTCCAAGAGGTCCAGATGGGTCCAGTGGGTTAGTTTGAGTTTTCCCTTAGGTATGATCCTATAGGTTGAACAGGTTCAGATTATGAAGTGAAGGACCAGGGAATGGTTTTTGTAGCTTTCTTGATACAAGAGTTCCAAGAGAAACATGTGTCATACTGGAAACATTTGTTGCATGAATTTTCTGCAGGGTCCAGAGAAGAAGAAAAGGAGGGGAACCAGGTTTTCACTTCCCAGGAAGAGCCTCAAGCAGATGATCCTATTGAGTTGTTGAATAGAATGAGTGGTAAATCAGAACAGTTCCGGTCCACTGGGAACAAGAATATTTCTCCAATTACGCCATCCTTTGAGCATGATGGGTATGAGCATGCAAAAACTCAGTCTATTCCTACTCCTAAGCTCCAGGAATGGTGTAGAGATGTGTTTCTATGCTGCATTGTCACTTGACATGGTTGGGGTGGTCAAATGCCCCTGGAAGATTTACATTCTGAGCCCTTAAAATGTTAAAACCTTTTCCAAGTTGCATTGTTTCGCAAATTGTTAGACTATCTTCTGTTTCAATTAAAATTTATGACAATTATCTAACACATTGTAATCATGAACACATTTATTTTGTGCAGACTAGGGCGGTCTATGCTAAGGCTGAGATCAGGAAGCAGGAAGCGTGCTTCTGATGAGCATTGCAGTTCTACCCTACTGCAGCAGGCTGGATCAAGGCCATCCAAGTCACCAACCTGGTTCTCCAATACAATAGATGGATTTCAGTTGACTGCAAACTCACAGGGTGCAATGGAGCTCTCAGTTGATGGAGGAACTGAGTCACCCCTTACAACCATGAATATTTCAAGGATTGGGCATCTTTCTCCTCAGTGGGAAGGTCTAGCAGACATTTGCACCTTGACACCCCTACCACTGGCCCCATCTCGGCCCACACCAGCCTCTGTCACTACCTTAGATAGGGCAGGAGAGTCACCTCATTTCAGTACACAGCTGAATGATTCTACCTATCAGGGTGGTTCTTCTGCTACTGGACACCATGATGGGTTGGGCAGGCATCTGAGAAGGTCACCCCCCAGATTCAGGCAGCCAGCTGCTCGGTCCCCATTGCACTTGACACAGCAGAATACATGCAATGAGAATCATCTCATTCATTCCAGACCCTCATCAGCTTCAACTCATTTGCCAGTAGAGCACTCTCAAGGGGGGAAAAATAGCATGCTGGCAATCAGTGCAAGTGGAGAAGATGATGATACCCCTGATTTCTTGAAATGTCCAGAAGTTACTTCCCCACTTCAGACCACCATCACAAAGTCTGGTTCACCAAAGCAAAAGCGGGTGACACCACCCAGACATTGTGATTCCAGAGAGCAGGGGCCCAGTAAATCTGTTGCTGGGAGTGTGCCGAGCTCATCTCCTGGGCTGAGGAATGGCCGCAAATTCACTCTCCAGGCACTTCCCTCACTGCCACCAGTGACTCCACCATTCAGTTGCAGTTGATTGTGTAAGGTGGAACTGCACATTTCCTAAAAGTTTCTTATTAATAAGGCTGTCTACTTTTCTGCATGTGGATGGTTTGCAGAAGTTCTTGATGTTCATCCAATGGCAGGAGTGTAATACTACAAGTTACATATTTCTCTGATCTCACCTTGTATTTTCCACCTCATTGTCTGTTAAATGTAGAGGTATGCTCAAACTAGACTTCTAGCTTATGTTGGAAAGTTTTTCCATGTCACTTCTGCCTGATGCAACTTTTCATGTGCGGTATTAATATTTGTTAGCAGAACTGGCATGCCTGAAATTTATTAGAACGTCTAATGAACAAGTGCAATTACAGTACTGTGAATTTGAAGGGATGAGTTATTTTTGTCAATGCATTTTTCTTAAACAGGTGGGATGTTCCATGAGACAGGTTTGTTGCTTGGATATTGTGGCCTTTATGGATATAGGAGTGTGGTCCAATTGGGATCCTTTGACTGTATGATTATGCTCTTCCTTCAGTATCCCTTGAATGACATTGAAGTTCCATTGTGGGTAAATCTTGTAGCCAGCAAATACTCTTCAATGGGTTTGTTTGTCCATAGCACTCAATGCGCACATCACCTCCACCTCAACCTAGTAATTTGGTAACTTTGTGCAACAAGAGATGACATTGCCCTATCTTTGTTTTGCAGATTATATGCATTCAAGTCAAGTCTATATTATAATTGTTGTTGCAATCATAATGTCACTAATCCTCATCATTATGGGTTCTTATCAAAGTGATGTCCTTCACAGGCCATTGTACGCCTTCACAAATTAAGGTATTATGATTTGCCTTCCATCCTTATTGTTTGAGAACTATTGTGGATGACATTCAAATTTTACATCCTTCATTTGTGGTTTCATTGACACATGAGTATTTAAATATCCAATATTATCAGGTAGGCCTACCACTCTGTATAAGCTCATAAATGTGTTGCATGGTCACCATCCAGTTTGCAAATAAACTTCATTGCCAACTTTATTTAACACCCCTTCTTATGAGATAAAATGTTTGCTTATCAAACTTGGGCAATGTTGAAATGATCTTTGAAATTTAATTCATTGTTTTATGTAATGCCCATCATATATTGTACAATGTCTATCCCCTCTTCAGCACTCTTACACTTCTTTTCATTATTTGACTGAAGTCCCTTTCCCAAGTTTTAGGGTACCTTTTAGAATTATAGGATCTTCCCATACTTCAAATATTTTAGCTGAAAAATAAGCTTCTTTCCCCTATATCATTCGGGGGCCATCTCATGGTTGCTATGGGGTATTCCAATGAATGTTTCTTGCAATTCCTTCCTAAATCAAGACAACTACCTTGCCAATCATGTGCACATTTTCCTTTATCTCCTCTGCCCCTTTTTGCCTATGGTGTGAGATAGAGGCACACCCATGCCATATTTTCTCCTCTCTTTCACTTGAGCCCTAGTTCTTACTTTAAATCTAGAAGCGAAAAACAAGTTTTTGCATATCTTGACCTTTCGTTTACTTATTGAGGAATTTGAGGTTTGAAATGAATGATTAAACATGTCCAGTAATTTCAAAAATTCACATAATTATTCTTGCACATTTGCTCTTATGATGAAGAAGTGGAATGAATATGTTTATCAATAATCATATTGCTTGGAAGAGCAAACTAGAATGGTTCAGTTTTGGCAAAGTTGTAATTGTTAAGAGTATTTTATTGTAATGCATTTTGTTTATGCCAAAAATGTCAAAATCTCAATCTTGAGGTAAAAATCTCTCTCTTTCCAAAAAAATAAATTGAGGACCATGTTTTACTGCATTCCAATGACATAATGTTTATGAAAAAAATTATAAAAATTTTACAAATATCATTTTGTAAAGGATATTTTCACATTTTCATTTCAGAAAAAATAGCGTTTTAAGAAGTTCTTAAAATTTCTAAGGCATATTGAAATGGTTAAAAAATCCCTGTTTTAGATTGTTAATAATGTTTAGTGAATTTGGGAAATATATATTTTAAATTATGATTATGATGAGTCCATTTACAACTTTTTAATGTATTGTAATATTAAAAATCATGTAAGTCCCAATTTGATATTAAACATTAATTTTCAATAATTTCACATTTGTACTTAACTAGAATAAGAATCATATCCATGAATTCATTTCCATAAAATTCAAAAACTAATTGACTTGGGATATGGTATAATCCACAAAATTGTAAAGTGAATTACACACTAACATCCATTTATGTACATTTTAACTTACAAATGCTCAAAATTGGTGAAACAATTATAGATGTTTCTATACTTATCAATATGCCCAGTTGCTATGTAATTGAATCCTAAATCTTATGTTGCCCTCATAAACACAATTTTTTGGTGTTTCAATCTTTCAATGAGTATAATTGATTAAAATAACTTATAAGTATTAATCAAAATTTTGTGTGATTCACTTTTCACCTTTTGGGTCATCATTTTGACATTCTTAACATTAAATTTTTGTGACAATGATTTATCAAAATTTGTTTGGATAGGATAATTTTAGGTTCCATAAGTCATAGGTCCTCATTGTCATTGGAAAGTTCCAAAGTAGAATATGTTTAGCCCACTCCCCCATGAAGATGCATGGTAAGGTGTCTTTTTAGATTTTTGTCTTTTTAAAGTTTTCATTTTTAACACCATATTCATGAGAAAAATTTCAATACCTTCTCCATCAATTTGCATGTTATTCTTTTTCAATTCAATTTGCATTCAATTCAATTTAAGAATTTGAATTTGATTGAATTAATTTTGAATTCCATTCAAGTCACATTGCACTGTTGTTTGTGCATCAATTTCATATAGGAATGAATTAATGTCTTTCACTTCAATAAAATTCAAAAACAAATCTTGCTCCACAAGGATATTTGTTTTCTTATTTTTTCAATGCTTTTAATCTTGGTGCAAATAAAGAGGATTTATTACATGTTACAAATTACATCATATCATTATTATTCTTTGGATGAAATTCATTTATATCAAGATTATTTTAACATGTCATGTCATGTCATTGACATATGAACATATGTTGTTTAATTAAACTTCATGTGGATATGCTTACATTGTTCAAGACATTGTTAACAAGGGTTGTGTCACACCGTGGCCTTGCCATCTACATTAAAAAGTATCTTAAAGCAAAAGAAGAATTATGGAAACTCATAATATTTCATCATGCAAAAATATAAATATAATCTTCAAAAACTCCTCTAAAAGAAACCAAAATCCTTCAAGATATTATAATTTTACAACTAATCTCAAGTTTTAACACAAGTCAAAATATTATTTTTCAAAAATCCTCATATAAAAATAGACCTATTATTACCTAAGGTCCAAATCCCTTAAGCTACTATACTCTATAATGAATCTAAACACAATATCCTTTCCTTGGTAGGCAAGGCCAACAAATGAATAGATATCAATGCAAAAGGTGAAAATGAAAAAAATGTCTTTGTGTTTAGCATGTGACAAAAACCATGATGGATTCATTTCAATACTATGCATGCTACTCAACATCTTTTTTACTTTTTTTTTTCCATAGATCATAAATTGTATAAATTTGTTTGACTTTTTGCAATTATGTAACTATTATATGGGAGTTATTTGCACAAAAAGCAAGAATGAACAAAATGTGAAAACACATTATGAATTTGGTAATGATCCAATGGAAATGTGTTTTGATCACAAAACAAGAATAAAAGTTGACCATAGAATTAAAAGTATTAAATTTTATAGAATTTTGACTTTATAATGTAAATTGTGATTTTTGATGGAACAACTTCTTGTCATGAACTTTCTCCATTTGGGCATGCACATATATTCTTCTCCTTTATCATGGTTTGCACTAACTGAAGGTGTTAGATAACAAGTGATGTTCACGTCATTAGATGTGCATTATGTGAAAATGAACAATTGAAAGACCAATTGGTGGACCAAAAAAAGAAATTTGTACTACTTTCCTCAATGTTCCTATGTATTTCTTTTAGATAAAAAATTATTTTGTTGTGTTTTGATAATTTAATTAAATTTTATGCATCACATCATTACTAAATAACATAAGCCATATGATATCAACCCATTTATACTTCTACAAGCATGTTTTAAATGACATGGGTTTCATTTTTCAAAATAAAATAAAAAAGCCTACATATTTGTTAAATTGTTTGAACAAGATGTATCAAAAGATAATATCATTTGAATATGCAATAATACAAAATAAAAGTGATCAAATAATGGCTAAAAACATGTACTTGCAAATGATTGAAATCCACATTTGACATTTTGTTGTTTCATAAAATCAATCTTCAATAAATTGAATAAGGATTTATGACTATTTACAAAACATTATATATGCAAAATGTCATTTGATCATTGTTACAAGATTGTGTACATAATATGAATATATATATATTTAAAAATTATGCATGTTTTGTGACAAAATTAATGGTTATTAACAATCTATTGAAGTAATGGCAATTCAAATTTTCCTATCATAATTATATAGAATTTGACATTGGCATAAATCTTGTATTGAATAGAAATGATCCTTCTATGTATTCATGATTAATTAAATTTGTGATATTTTCATTAGTTTGTCTAAAGATTCATTGAGCATTGGGCAAATGACCAACATTGTCCTCATTACATCATTACGTCCTAATAAACATAAGTATAAGAATTAATGATTTCTTATTATATGAATTTAAAATATCTTTGTAGCGAATGAAAACCTTTAAAACTATTATTAAATTATAAACAAGGATAAAAAATGTTGGCATAAACCAAACATGACTTGATAAGATCAAATGGTTTGTATATATTTTTTAATTCACATTTTGGTGATCTTTGTCCCTTGTGCAAATATGACCTACTAAAATATAATTGCATTTTGTTTATTGCATAATTTATTATCAACGAATGCCATTTTATTACATTTTATTTATTATTGCAGTATCTTGGCATCTTTGACACTATTATATTGTTTAGAAAATGTAGTTATTTTTAAATCTACATTTTCAATGAAATTTTTTGTGAAGGAAAACACACAATCCTTTGAATTATTCAGGAATATTTTATTCTTGACATGAAAATTTCAAATTTCATTAACATTTCTACAAACATGTGTTAAAGTTGCCTTTATATTACATTAAACAAATATATTTAAACAACTTGAAAATATTATGACTTTATTAAAATGTAAATCATGTTTGTTTTCTATATCCCATGAATAAAAGGTTGTGACTTTTTTTCAATGGTGTTGATAGTTGAATTAAATGCATGGGGGGTGAATGAATTGTTGCCATAAAAGTTTTACAAGAAAAAAAGGAAAGAAAGGAAGGCAAAAAAAAAAAAAAAAAAAA
>Ga0116231_10002874_pt1 | contig 35911 bp, 17 predicted proteins | sample S1TSphgellanicum_2_FD_89695 | JGI IMG/M metagenome (GOLD analysis project Ga0116231, IMG submission 89695) | Host-associated microbial communities from peat moss isolated from Minnesota, USA - S1T2_Fd - Sphagnum magellanicum MG | ecosystem: Host-associated > Plants > Peat moss > Unclassified...
GAAAAAAATATAAAAAAATCCACTTGTAGAAAAAATGAAAAAAAGACAACAAAAAAAAAAGAGAAAAGAAAAAAAAAAAAAAAAAAGGGGGAGAGAGAGAAAATTCTCTTCAAGCAAAATGTACCCAAAATAAAATATTGGGTATTTTTATTTATTCGTTTATTTATTTTCCTTTTGCAATTTGGTGTGCACAATTTTCTCTTGAGAACTTGGGTTACTCAGGATGCACTTTGCATACTTATTTCTCAAATTCTGTTGAAATTCTGGAAAATTGAATTTTAAATTGTCAAGCCTTTTATTCTGAAATAAATAAATAAATAAATATTCGACAAAGAGGTGTCATATTATATCAAGGCCAACAAAATGTTTTTTTTTTTTTTTTTTTTTAAAACAAATCTGCATTTTAAAACCTCAACAGATATTATTCCTACTTGCTTAACATTTGATTATTATAATGAAATTTGCAAAGAAATCATGCCTTGTAATTATGTCACACATATTTAAAAAGATAATTAATTCCAAAAATAAGAATTCACATGAAAATTATTGATTTTTAAAAATTTTATATATATATATATATATAGATCACCCTGTTTTTGGGCCCTATTTTGACCCTCTGATTCCCCCTTCTCATCCTCAATTTGAGTGTAGCTGGAAAATGAGCGAAAATGAGCAAAGCTTTGCAGGATGTGATTTCTGACAAGACTCTTTTTGTGAATGCAAAAACTGGGCGTGAAAAAACTCAAGACCTGAGGGTGAAAGTTCTGTGAGGGTCAATTTAATTTAGGGGAGGAAAACGGTTTGGTCCCCCCCCCCCCTTCCTCCTGTTTTTTTTTTCCTCTTTTCTTCCTGTGTACTCCTGGAGTCCTTTACGTCCTGACTTTTGATTTCATCCCGAGTTTCACGCTGAAAAAAAAACTGGCGCCCAGTAGTATTCCCAGTTCTAGATACTTCACGAATTCATCCCGAGTTTCCCGCGGCAAAAAAAAATCGACGCCCAGTAGTATTCCCAGTTCTAGGTACTTTTACGAATTCATCCCAAGTGTCTCACGGCGAAAAACTGGGGCCCAGTTGTGTCCTCAGTTCTAGGTACTTTACCAACAACTTGTGCACGCGAATTATTTGTATCATCTTCCCATCTGCCCGGGTCAGATGGTTTAAAAAAAAAAGAATCGTGATTTGTCTTCCACGTCAGTGATTTGTCTTCCACGCCATCTTTTTTTAAACCCACAGCTGACAAATGGCTGCATGCCAACTGTTGACTGCCAGCTGTCCAGAAGAGCCCCCCAGCGCCCAAAGTGTAGTCTGAAACAGAGTTTTTTTGCGGCCACCTTTTCCTCAAAAAGATGAAAAATAAGGGTGTTTATTTGGGGGCTTTCTAGTTACCAAATTTAGGAGCCTAGGTCCAAATTCCAAACCGACATTTTGGTACAAATGTCCTCCACTAGTGGGCAAGCCTTAATACCCGTCATAAAGCATGAGATGAACGATATTATAAGTTTTAACACATGCAAAGATCACAAAGGAACAACAAAAATCCAATAAAAATTTGATGGTTGGAACCATCCTAGGGGAGACAAAAAGGGAAGGCCAAAGCAAAGCCAAAAGACGCAGAGCTTGTAAGGCCCAAAAAGAAGGAGAGAGCTAGTCTTTCTCATGGTAGGAAGCTATTTCACTCACAGCCCTTCTAATGTTGCTTGTATGCAAATCATGAAATCTAATAATAATGGGAGGTTTAGAATAAGCATCACCTACCAATGTAATTTTCCTCTTTATAGCAAAGGTTAAAGCATGCTAAAGAGCAATAGTAACATGATGCTTAAAAAATTAAATGTAAAAAAACAAGGATAAGTAACCTCTTGATCGTCTATCATGGAAAAAATATGAGCACATTCCCATATCACGCCCGTGTGCGCAATGCACCTCCATGGGCATTGGAATAAAGTGGTGCCCTTCTTGAAGTCCTCTATACTTGCAGATCTTAGCAATGGCACTAAGTTTCACAGTTGCACTCGTTGGTTGAATAATGACATTCAAAGTCATCATCCCCCGCATCGAATCAGTAACCACCACATTGGGAACGAAAACCTAGTCCTCTTAGGTCATGTAAAGATCGACTCGTAATCAAACTCCTGATGTAAAGGCATAGCACCATTCTCTCCATACAACGTGCCCACTCTCTCGAACAAATGCATTCATGACATCTTAAATGGCATCATGTGTGTTTATACGCTAACCTCCAAATGGGCAATGAGTTATATGTGTGCCAAATGCGTCCAAACCGTGTCTACATTCGCATGTGAAAAGATTAGATGCCGAAGGCTGAATCAAACAGAAGCAAAAATGCAACGATGAGGTGAAAGTAAAACGTGTGATGTGAAATAAACAGATATATATGGCTTCACAATCAACCATAGCCTTGCCCCCTTGCCCCCTTGCCCAAACAAGAACAAATATCAATTCTGGATGCTGAGAAAATGGAATCATCCTCCAAGATAGACCTAAGGGATGTGTCATGGTGGATCACAAAGGTGACACAAATGAAAACTTGCATCCTACAATCTCTTATAAACAAGGTGTGCCTTGTTTGTGAAGAGGTGTTATTAATGCATGTATGGTGCCCACCATATAAATATTTAAGGAATTTTCTTGGAGTGTACAAGTGTAAGGATTTTAGGGTCCCAAAATCATCAACCTCATTTTTTTAACAAACATTGAACAATAGCAACAAACTAAATGTAACTCAATCTCTAATTGCAAAAATTATACATGTTTGCTAATGACAGCAACATGAAATTAAATTTTCTTTTCTTCTTATCCTCTAATTATGATGATTGTGTTAAGGATGGTTTGGATATTAATTTTTATAAATAATTTAATGTGGTGTAGTGGTTGACCACTTCCACTATAAAGTGGAAAATCTTATTTTTATCATTTTTAATTTTGTTTTTGATGGTTTTCATTTAAGAAAGAAGAATAATCATTCTTGAGAAATAATTGTGTTCTTTAGGGTTATACTAGTCTGTAACCCCATTTTGCAAGCAAAATGATCAAATAAGCAAAAGACTAAAGCGTTATGTATCAAAGTCCATTTTGTCCACTTCTACCCATCAATTGTTTTTAAAAATCAAATGTGCCCCAACACTGAATAAGTGGGATGTTCTTTGCAAAGGCCGTTAACCCATGCCAAAAATGGTGATGAAGTCTTTTGGAAAGAGAAATTTCATGCAGCCAATGGGAAGGCCCAAGCATGCATTCAAGGCGCCTTGTTTTTTTTCCTTTTATGTTTTGGGGTGGGGGAAGATTTTTATTCATTTTTTCCGACTTCCCAATGTGTTCACATTATGTTCCTTTCAAGTTTTAAATGGGTTCCCAATATTTCCCCCAACATTTTTTCCATACCTCCTCACTTTTATATGCTTTGGAAAATGGTGTCCTCCTTTCACCTATATAGGTGGGCCAAAGGGGAAGACATGTATAGTTCAAAATAAAGCCTTCTGTTTTGGGGAGTCTCCATTATTTCTTTTTTTTTTGGAGTGATGGGCCAATCAAATTGGCACGTTGCTCAAAAAAAAACTTGGGAGGCACCTCATTTAATTAATAGGAGATGTGACTATTTCCCCAAATTTATTTCCCTGCCATTAGCCTAGGCCACATAGGTAATTAATAGTTTTGAAAATAGAAATTGCATGCAGCCAATGGGAAGGTGTAGCATCCATTCAGGCGCCCCAACTCTTTTATTTAGGGGCAAGGGGGACGAAGGAGAGGTTTTTTTTTTCATGAATTGCTAATGTGTTCTTACCATGTTCCCAAGTTGTTCCCCAAGGGTGTTCCCAATAGCACCTAATATCAAACCCATATGTTTTGTCCAAAATCCTCCCCTTCTCACCTATATAGTTGAAGTGCTCGTTGCAAGGGGTAATAGCCCAGGCGAAAAATTATAATGGGGATATTAGTCAAGGTTGAAAATAGTGCCAAAAAATTTTGGGAATAGAAGTTTCATGCAGCCAATGGGAAGGCTCAGCCTGCATTCAAGGTGTCTTGTTTTTTTTCTTTTAAGTTTGGGGGGGGGGGGCGGGGAAAGAGGAAGATTTTTTTCATTTTTCCTTTGTTCCAACAGGTTCCCAATGTGTTCCCCATGGGTGTTTCCAATCGCACCTTGCTTTAATCCCATATGTTTTGCTCAAAGTCCTCCCCTTTTCACATATATCGATGGGCCAAAAGGGGAGGCATTCCATCTATCCACAGAATCTTCAATTTTTGTGAGCCTTCATAGTTCCAAAATTTTTTTTTCTGGGGCCAATCAAATTCAATAAAAACAATTTAAACTTGTGAGGGGTAAAGGTCATGCCAAAAACGGTGATAAATTTTTTTGAGAAGAGAAATTTCATGCAGCTAATGGGAAGGCCCAAGCACACAATGAATGTGCCTTGCATTATTTCCTTTTAAGTTTGGGGGGCGTGCCTTGCATTTTTTCCTTTTAAGTTTGGGGGGCGGGAGATTTAGAGGGGGATATTTTTCAGTTTTCCCTGGTTCCCACTATGTTGACCATCCCACCATCTGCTCACTTTGGCTAGCCAAAAATGGTGATAAATTATTTTGGGAAGAGAAATTTCATGCAGCCAATGGGAAGGCCCAAGCACACACTGAATGTGCCTTGCATTTTTTCCTTTTAAGTTTGGGGGCCGGGGGATTTAAAGGAGGATATTTTTCAATTTTCCCTGGTTCCCATTATGTTGACCATCCCACCATCCGATCACTTTGGCTGGGGCCCTCAAGGGAAAGGGGGGGGGTCGGGGGGAGTGGGGTGGGGGGGGCCTCCAGCCAATCATGAATTACCGCATCAAGACACCGACACCCATTTCTTTATAATAGTAGATTTTGTATGTTCTGTGTTGAATGACTATCCCCCCTCTCCTTACGCCCTCTTTGGGGCTACGTTCCCTTAGGAAATGGTTGTGTTCCTTGAAAAGTATAGTTGTGTTTGTCATGGACTAATTTTTTTTAGGACAAATGTGTTGAATTGGTCCCTAGTTATTTTTTCCATATCAAACATGGTTGTCTTTTTCAAAGAAATGTTTTTCATAACTAAAATAATGTGTTGAATTGGTCCCTAGTTATTTTTTCCATATCAAACATGGTTGTCTTTTTCAAAGAAATGTTTTTCATAACTAAAATAATGTGTTGAATTGCCCCTTGGGTCTATGTTCATGGGAAAAGCCTTTCATTGGGATCAAATGTGTTGAGTTGCCCCCTATGGCTGTGTTATTCATGGCAATGTTTTTCATTTGGGTAAATGTGTCGAATTTGCACCTTGGGGTTGTGTTTGTTGTGGAAATGTTTTTCTCTATGACAAATTTGTTGGATTATTTTGGAAAATAGTTGTGTTGTTTTGACAAATGGTTCATGGGCAAATGTTATCCTAAAAAATGGCCTTTCCATGCATTGAACTAGGGACGAAATATTTTTAAATGAAAAAATGAGATGACACATTCATCCACTGCGTAGTTTAAAAATTCTAAGACCTTGTGATGTTTTTGGATGTTTTCCTTATGGAAGTTTAGCCAAGGTCTTTAAGGAAAGCATTTTCCCAATTTGTTTTCTCCCCCAAGGAAACTTGGTTAGAGTAATTTTTCTTCCCTTGACAACTTGACCAAGTGATTGGGTAAAGTTGTACACATAAAGGATTCCAAAAGCCATTTTTTTCCTTGAATGGTTACCCTAGATGAATGTTTGAAAAAAACAATCCATGAGAGCCATATAGGGAAAAAGATTTGAACTCAAAATATATAGTTAAAGAGGTGTTTTTAAACCATTGCATCACACACCTTTACTTGAAAAATAAGAGGAACGAACCATAGTTAATGTGTTTATTGTAATTGGGGTACAATTTTTTTAATCAAATAAACCTTTTTCAATCAAATGGGAATTTGCCTATAACAACATTGAATTCAATGTTTATGTTTGATGTTTATTATTCTTTTCTTCTATGAAGATCTCCAAGATTTTGATTGACATTTGAGTATTTCATATTTTCATAGATGGTGAATTGAATGCAAACAATGTTTCCAACTAACATTGTTATAGTGGTGTTCACTTCTAAAGTTTCAACTAATGTTGATTACTTTTTTTATTATAAGAGGGAATCTCTAGTCCTATTCTCCTCCCTCCCAAGTTAAAACCATCAATTCTACTTCTTGATTTATTTCTTTTGGCTAGTTCTCCTCAATTCAACAATTTGATCATTTATAGAACCTTCAATTTCAAGGTAATTGTTGAAGGATTTTCAAAAAATTATAAACTCATATTACACAAGTCATATTATTAGTTTCAATTAATGTGTGGACCTTTACATTATGTGTCAAAACTCAAGCACCAAAATTGCCTCCAAAAGGTAATAAAGTTGTTGTGTCGATAAGTAAAGTTGCCAATTGCCACCAATTATTTCAAGAGTTTAAAAATGTTAATCTAACAATTAAATGCATGATTGAAAAACTTACATATGGGATTTGTACAATGATCCATGGAAATTAAGTCTGAAACACAACATAATTGTATCAAAAAATTAATGATTGAAGTCAAAAGTTTATTTCTTAACATGTTTTCTTGGGTGAATATCCATAAAATGTTGATTACTTTTCATGTACAAATGTGCACTTCTATAGATTATGCCACAACATTTTTATGAAACCCTACAAAACCTTGCACACTTCTTATTAGTTTTGCCTATTTGGCATTTTATTTTGTGTGAACATGCACATGCCGTTTTTCTTTGAAATTTTTTAAGCAAACCAAATATCATACTAAAAAAATAAGTGAAATAGAAAAGGAGTACCCAAAATTTGTAACATGTTTTGCACACCCAATTGATTTTCCACTTGAAATGTAACTAATCAATATCACAAAGGTTTCATAAGTGAGATAGTTAGTAGGCATGACAAGTTCCAAGCATGTTTGATGCAATGTTTTTGCCAATCAAAGTTTTTGTGTTCCCTGAATTCAAAACTTAAATTATAAACCCAAACATAACATGACACAAATACTCTACATTAATGTGTCCAAGAACTTGTTAAATGAATTCATTTGTCCAAACTAAAACACATACATTAACATTATCCCATAAGCAAATGTCCAAATCCACGTGTCAAGTTTGTAAGAAACATATACTTATTCTAGATATAATAAAAATTATTTGTATCAAATATAGTATATTCAATACCTTTCAAAATACTTCGAAATTTATTATGCCAATTTGACTTAAGTTGATTTAGGGCATTCTTGCTAGTCTTTGTGGTAAATGTTAATCTTTGACATTGGATTATTCTTTAATTATGTGGTTCAACATTTTATTATTCATATATTTAGGATTTGTAATACTAACCTACTACTACATAAATCAAAAAGTAAACCCAAACAAATATCCATTTCAGAATCCATATATGCAACAATATAACATCTATGGTAATCTAAAAACAAAGTTTAGACTACATGGAATTGAAAATAGAAAACAAAAACAAAACACAATGAAACACAAATGTTTTTTCTCCATTAAAATCCTCTTCTATCTCCTTTCATGAGTTTTTTTTCATCCTCAAAATACCTACTCAATGTTATAATGATCACCAACTCATAATTCTTCCCATAAATCCTTCCTAATTTCTTGTCATGAAAATGAATTCAAATTTTCAACTAGTCCTAACCACTCGACCTTATGTTGCCTCTATCCTACAATGACATTTCCTTTTGTTCACTCTATCCGATGATGACAATACAATTATATCCATTTTGTCTAATGATAACACTATAGTTCTATGGACTATGTCCAATGGTCATAAAACAATTTTGCCCGTAACACTTTTGCATTGTGCAATTTTCAAAGCAAGTACCTATTTTCAATCTTCAAAACAACTAAAAAAGGCCCTCGGTGAGATCAACTGTGTTTTTAACTTGGAATTCAAGCACAATGGGTTTGTTTGTTGACATTTTACATCCACCTACTAGTGCCACCAGTACAAGCAACATTATGACTCAAAAATTCAACAATTGCAATATCATGTCACTTCATAGCTAGATGGATTTCATATGTAGTTTATTTTGTTTTCCCTTCAATATGCATAAAGTTGTATCCCTTTAAAGTTCATGATAGAAACATACATAATTATAGTTTTTTAAATTCACATAATTGGAACATGGTTTAATAACAAACAATATGGAACACAATATCAAGCACTATGATATAGGAACATTATACAAGCATGATAGTAAAACACCCATGAGAATGACTACAAACTTCAATTTCAATATTTCTTGAAACACTTCCATTGCATGTTCTTATTGTAAATAAAATTAATGGTGATAATGTTATGGTTGATTGCCATGGCTAGGAACACCATTGTTGTGTTTACAACAAAAATAAATAAATCATTTTTCAATGGATAAAATGTGTAGGTGATGTCGAAGACTTTGTAGTTAGTTCCTTGGAATAGGAAAACCATTGTTAGTACTATCATGTTGGTAATGTTAGTCAAATTATTGCAAAGGTGTGGATGTTAATAATTCATGGGTACATTAGATTTGGGCTCACAATGCTTGCACAATGTGTTGAAGATGTATACCTCACATTCACCATAACATGCAACGATATCCTCCAAATGATGCGATTTGGGCAACCCATATTTTAAACTTCAAACAAGTATTGTGGTGAAAATGTAGACATAACCAAACAACACTCACAAACTCTATACTACAACCTTATAAACCAAAAGTTTGAAATTATACATTGAAATAGCTGGAATAAATATTCACATGTTAGTACCATAGGTTTGGTTTGAAAGTGAATATTTGTTTCACTTTGTTCTACTAATGTGATTTTAGCATTGGTTCCAATTCAATGTAAGACTTGTTGTTATGCTACCTTGTTAACAATATAAGAATATACTTGAACATGCAACAAAAAACCAAAATTGACCAACATTCATTTCAACCAACCCTGAAATCTATTTGTCATGAAAGGTGCAAATGGGATAAGATGAGCCTTGCTTGCTTGCTTGCTTAAGGGACTACTTTTGGGGAAATAAAAATTTTAATATTTTTTTAATTCTTTGAAAAATTCAAAAATCTTTAAAATTTTATTTATATTGTTATGTCAAGGTTTATATGAAAGATTTCAAGATATACGTAATTTTCAAAAGTTTTGAAGTTTATTTATAAGTTTTTTAATTGCTAAAAAACACACATTACAATGTTTAATGAGTGTATTTTAAATCTTTTTGTTGATTGGATATTTTTCCATGTTCCAATGATGCATTATGAACTTTATTATACAAAACAATCTTATGCTTTCAACACCAAATTAAATTACCGTTTCTAAACATGAAAGACTAAGCATACGTTACACTTGTTGTAACTCATGTTAATGTGATTGCACCCTAAAAGCTTTTTGATTAATCTGTTATTAGTATGTGCATATTTAATAATCCTTCAATTAAACATCCTTTCAAAGATGTTTAATTACATTTTATCTATCGATTTATGTTTTCAAAAAGTTGAATGAAAATAAATAAATAAATAATTATATACATATACGTGTTGTGAAGGATTTTTTTTTTGAAAATTCATATATAGGGTAAAAACACATGATAGTGGACGTTTTTGGAAATCATAGTGGCATTTTTTTATGGATGAATAAAGTATTGTTACATTATATTCAAATATATTTGAAAAACTTCGCAAAAGTGAGATGAAAAATTAAAATTTACATTCTAATCTTTCAAACCCAAATTTTTTTTACCAAGAGGATAAATGTTCAATTCAAGGTGGATTTTGCAAAGGATGGTACATCAAATGTCATAATCCAAACTACCCCTTAAAAATTATCATTATAATTTTTTTTCTTCTATTGGAGTTGGAAATTAAGCCTACAACTTTGTATCACCATACATTGAAGTACCATAACACTTAAAATGAAAAAATCAACCAAGAAAAAATCTTTCAAAGATTTTTAAATTTTCAAATGAAAATGAAAATTTGTAAAGTCCATTTTAATATTTAAATTTATTTTTTCAAGGCCCATATTTAGAGGTTTCTTAAAATGTTTAAATTATGGTGGTATGAACTTGGAAATGGAAAAAAATGTGAACTCCAAGACTTTTTTGAAAAATAACTAGATTTGGACTCTAAAAATGGACTTTAACCACCCATTTTGGTATATTGTAGTGTGCATTTACTCTATAAATGGTATATAGCCTTGCCTCTTCAAAACAAAAGAACATAATTAGTTTAGCGTAATCTCATGTTATTGTACCATAGTTCATAACCTTTGTGAATTTAGTGGTCACAACAAATTCATCAACTTACATTCACAATTAAAGGAGTACGATAAAATGCCATGTCATAATTAAAATTGCATGATAAATAAATTTGGTTACATCATGTGATTTGAAAATCACGGTAATCATTACAAATTTTGCTAAAGGATTAATATGAGTGCAAAGGAATTCAAATTGAAAATTCATTATAACCAAATTTAAGTTGTGGTCTAAATTGAGTTAAGTTTTTACACCACAAAACTTTATGGTGGCCAAATTAATGTTCACCAACAATTTTATAAAAAAAATTGAACATTATTTACATGTTCTTGGGTTATTATTTCAAGAAAAAAATAATAGCATAATCATATCATGACCTAGATTTGTGAGGCTTGTGGATGCGAAATTCGTAGTTGGGGGCATGGGGATTAAGGATACAAAAGGTGAGCAAAGTGTTGAAGGCCCATGTGAATGTGGTGTTGATGCCTTGGATGAAATTAATGGGGTGCAAAGTTGGGAAGTTGGGGTTAAACATATCATATACGGTACAAAGTGTTAAGGGACAATCTTCATACATGGTATCTATTATTTACACCTTGCCCAAGCCTAATATGATGTAGAAGCTACCATATCCTTGGGTCAAGTTTGACACATTAAAAACAAATAATTAATTATTTTCAAAAAATGCATTTATTTTTCCAAAAAAATAACTATTAAAATTTTCATTAATGAAAATGAAAATTTTTAATGACATTCATTTGAGCACTCAATTGCCTTCCAATAACACTTATGTTTTAGTGCTCACACTTTCATCCCCTCACCTAATTTTGCCTATTGACTACACTTTTAATGTTCCTGGAAAAATGTATCACCGGTTAGGCGAATTATGATTGAGTCTACGTGGGGATATTTGTTAGTATTGTGACATTTTTTTAATGATCGATGAAGAGCATGACTCCTTTTACTAGCTTTTACAAAATTTTAGATTTTTTTCACTTTCAAGGTGCATTTATCATTTTTTTCGTCATTCCAATGTGTTTTTATCACATTTTTTGACCCTTCAACGTTTTTTTTTAATAAAAAAAACTTCAAATTTTTTAACAATTATTTAATGTTGAACCTAACCCATGGCTATGATAGTTGTTGTGAAAGTTGAACCCCTATAATTTAAAAGTTTGGGTTTGATAATGTTTTCAAAAATTACATAACAAATGAAGCATTTACTCAAAATGGCATGTTACAACATAAAACAAGGTGCCATAAACACACAAGCATTGCCAATTTAAGGCACAAGAAATGTTTATACAAATATGGAAGTAACGGAAGTATTGTCATAAATTATATTTTACCTTTGTGTTAGTTGAATGAATCTAGGCCCTAGGGATATGATTTAATCATGCAATATGTATGGGTTTATGATTAGTCCAATATGCTTGCATTGTTTTTAAATGACATTGTTGTGTTGGTGCATTGATCCATACATGATCTATTTGTGTATTATTGAAGGTGGTACTTTCAAAAAAAAGTAATGTGAAAATGATGTTTATTGATAAAAAATTGTAATGTTATTTTTGAAATGTGTTTGTTTATATCACATGTATGTTGAAATTTTTTATCATTATAGTTGTGTTATATGTGAACATTTGTTCAAAAAAAAGTTTATAAAATAGAAGTAAAATAACTAGTTTATGTTTTAGGTGATTCATAAAATGTTTGATCACGTAAAAAACTTCTCGTGTATTTTTGAAAATTACAATCATAAATTCAATAGTTGAATTTATTACTGACGTTGTTTATGCAATAAAGATACTCCTTGATCATAAAATATCATTGTTTCATGTAATTGTAACAAGATAAAATGTTAAATTTATTCAATATCAGGATAGTGAATTTCTTGATTTACATGAATGTTTCGAATTCTTGTTTCATTTATACAAAGAATATGTGGGATGTTAATAAATTTGAATCTATGATAATATCTTTAAAATGTAAGTTTATAATATGAGTATTGAGATATTGCATGATTATAATTTTTTAATGGTAGGATTTTGGAGAGGCGATTATTAATTCATACTTTGTGCTTATTTGAAGACGAGAGGTTCCTCTTTTAGCAAAAGAATGTATTTTAAAATGTATGTTTGATAATGAAGAAAGTAGATACAAATATTATCTATAATGAATTTGAGATAATGTCCATGTTTTGTTACCCAAGCTAGGTCAAATACTAAACAATCAAGGGGTAAACATTGTTTATGATGTATAATGCCTCTTGCATTTAATTGAATAATAAATTTAATTATTGTGATAATTTGAAAAGGGTTGTTACCTACTTATATTTCAAAAAATATTCATTGTATTAGTTTCTATTTTTTTGTTAAGTTAGGAATTATCACTACGCCAAAATGTGGTTTTATGATTATGACAATTTGCAACTACTACCCAAAATAATCATGTAGTCGTAAGTGGACTTGAATCGTAATCATTTTGATGACTATAATCATAATTATGATTATGTGATAATAAATATGACTATAATTCCAACTAGAGGTGATTACGACTACATATATGACTACATGACTAATGTAACCATGTTGAAGTAATTAATTGACCATGTTTGACCAAATTAAGAAAAAATAAAATACATATCAATATGGTCAAATTTGTATTGGAAGCTTAATTTTGCTTAATTTAACCTAATTTAATTTAATTTAGTCTAATTCAAAAAACTCTTAGTTTAATATAATCTACCTTATTTTCAGTATGAATTAACCCTAGTTTAATTTCATTTAATTTTGTCCAATATTAGTTTCACTTAATTTAACCTACTTAAGTTATTTTACCCCAAGTAGCCTCATTTATTTATTTTTATTTATTTATTCTAATTAATATAACATACCATATTTTAAAATACGTAACCTAATTTAGTTTGGTTTAACCAATTGTACAAACCTTAACAACCTTTAAATTTAGCCAAATTTATTTTAATTGGTTCAATCTAGCCTAGTTTGGCCCTAGTTCAACAAAAATATATATTTAAACCCTTTTTAATAGAATTAAACCAATTTTAGCCATTTTTTTTCAAATTTAGCCAAGTAACTAGATTAAGCCTAAGTGGTTTAATGTAATTTGATTTTGCCAAATTTAACTGAAGTATCAAAGTTTAGCCAAATTTTTTTAATTTAACCAAATTTATATTCTTTTAACCAAGCTTTAATTCAAAATTAAATTAAACGAATTATCATTTTATAAAATCAATATGAAGAATATATTAATATATAACAATATAAATTATATTATATTGTTTTATATGCACAAATATATTATGTAGTCACAATAGTGGTTAAGACTATGACCATGTTAACAACTAGTGGCATTTACAACTAGTTTCGTAATGCTAAATGCTATGTTTAGGTGTTGTGGTTGAAAAATGTTTTCAAGCATTTTTTGAAAATTATGAATTTTGAAATGTGTATTTAACAAAAATTATTGATTTTATCTGGTAAACATCATGGATGCATAATCTACATGATATAAGATCAAGTTAAAAAAACATGTTCAAATCTACCACAAACTTATAAATTGAATATGAAAATTGACAATTTTGAAATAATAGGCCATAACATTAATTTTCTATGTCAAATTTGTTATATTTGAAAAAAGAATTTTATTTTGGTGTCCCTAATTCATTTGATTGTGTTTACATCCAACAATGTTTTTTGTGTGAATCGCTTGCATCAATAATCATTTCATGTGAAGTGAAAATTTCCCATCCATTTGTTTTGTGAATTTTTGTGTAATTTTGCACTTGTAATTGCAAATTGCCCCATTCATTGAAATATTCCATAATAATATTGACATTATGTACATATGTTCTATGAATATTTTCAATATTTTGATTTTAAATATAATTTTTCTACATAAGAAATTATTATTTTAACAAATTATTTTTAACTCATGAAATGGCTTAAATAAAAGTAAAAATATTTTAGAATGGCTTAATGGTTATTTATGAAGATTAAATGAAACCTAACAAATAATTATGCTATGTTTATGTTTTCTACACAATTTAGTATCGTAATTTTCAGCAATTTTTGCTAAACATAAATGACTTAAATTTTCTTTTTTTAAAAATATTTATCAATTAATGATTTATGATGAATTTATGTTGAAGTTGGGGATAGATTCCAAATATTTTCTTTGGTAGTAATACCAAAGTTTTATAATGTTCTTTGCATGTGTTCATGAATAAAAAAGCAATATTGTTGATTGATAAAATGGATTTAAAAATTATACATGTATTATTTGTTGGATTGGCATTTTTAAAACATTTAAAAATGTGTAACCTAATATTCTAATTCATCCATATGCCCCAATTTATTCATGTTTGCATTTGTTTAATATGAGTTACATTTCTTGTTTCATGGATTTATTTACTTTTGTTAAATTTGAGGTGCAATAAATTATGACAACATATGGATCTAAAATAAATTATGCAATTTAAAAAATTTCCCATAAAGGCCTTGCATGTATGTTAAACATGTTTGTGCATATATCATTTGGTTTGTTCTTTTTTCTAAATTTTGGTCTTCAAAATCTACATTGTAATGCAAGCAAATAAAATTGTTTATTTATTTACAAATTTGTAAAAAAGAAAAATAAAATGCCCAATGTCATATTGACAAGTTTATTGAAAATTTGAATGCTTACCTCACAAAGTTTTGAAGTATGGTCTTATTCATTTAAGGCAATAATATTTGTGTGAATTTCATTGGCAATTTCAAACATTGGAATCAAGTGACATTTTTTTATGTTGTTATGTTTATGTTGATCAATTGTTAAATATTTATCAATTCATTTGAAGATATGTTAAATTGGGGAGCATTTTTTGCCCATAATTATCCATGATCATGAACTCAACCTCCTAATTGAAACCCTATAAAAAAAAATCGTCTTTCATTTCACCAAATAATATATTTGTGTTTTTGTGAGGTTTGCAAAAACCACTCCTTTACATGTTCATAATAATATACACATGTAACATGATTATTTGTAATAAGATATTTGTTGTTTAATGAATCATCATCTTTTGGTGTTATATTTTTCCTAATGTGTTGAATATGCAAATCTTTTAATGTTTTTATAAGTTTCGGTCAATTATTAACACATATAGTGAATGTGACAAAGAAAGTTGAAGGTTCAAGTTATATAATCGTTACATGAAAAATGACAAATACAATCTAAATTTAATATGTCACAAATTTTCTTTTATGACCTACATCTTTATAATCCAAATCAAATTTCAAGACTTATGTTTGTTAATACATCACACTAGTTGTGAAAATGTGATTTAATAAAAAAAAAAACCTTATTCAACATAAATGCATGTAGGAGACCATATGAAATGAATTAGAATATTTATTTTGTAAAACATATGTTAGTTATATGGTATGTGAACTTTCTATTAAAAAAATTTTAATTAATTTTTTTTGTGGATATAAACATTGAAAACATGGCTTCAAATGCCCAAACATTATGAGAAAAAAAGGTGTTTTGCAATTAGCCTTGCAACTCAATTTTTGAAATGTGCTAGACACTTACAATTCATCGTATATATGATGCAACTCATTAGAACTCAATTACAACTTTGTCACAACAACTCCTTTTGAACTATTATGCAACTCCCCTATGATTAAAATCACAATGTCATGTTGGCATCATTTTTCATCCATCTATCAAAATTTAACAAATGACACTATGAAAACATTTCATGATTTTTTTGAAATATTGATATGCATCATCCATTATGATTATTTGTTTAACATGGTTTTGGATTATGACACATGGCACAATCAAAAGTTGCCATGTGGCAATTGATTGAATTTTGGAAACAAAAAAATATATATACCTAGGTAGGTTGATACATAGCCATAAGTACATAAGTTGATATAGCTCCAACTTACCTACTTATTTACCTATTCACCTAATTACTTACTTACTATTTAGGTAGGTAGAAAATTAGGACCTATTTATTTAGGTAGGCAAGCAGGTAGGTAGGAAGGTAGAATACTAGAAGAATAGGTGAACTAAAGAATAACCACATAATTTTTTTAATTTGTTACGTGTTTTACCTTTAAAATTAAGCTTTTATGAGCTTATCCCTACATGGCACATGTATTTTGATGTGAGAATGTAAGAGAAAACACCTCCTTTATACAATTTGTGAAATGAAATATTATAGACAAAACATATGGGTTAAATATTTTAGTGGCACCCTAATTGCAATTGAGTTGTAATTACAAAAAAAAATTCCCACATGCTTTTTGTTTGCTTTTAGTTTTTTAATTAATTTGATTTTTATAATTATTTATCTGACATAATTATTTGCAATTTAATTATTTGAATTAAATATATGATAATTAATTAGCTAGATTGATTATATGAATTAATTAATATAATTTAGATGATTAGTTAGTTGATTGATTTAAACAATTAATTATCAAAATAAGTATCAAATAATTAATTATTAGAATAAATATTAGATGATTCATCATTTAAATAGCTATTAGATAATTAATTATGTTGATAATTGGTGATGTGATTTCAAATAAAATTAAATAATTACTCACCTATATTAACAAAGTTTGTTATCTAAATTTATTTGAATTAATTTTTAAAATTTATATAATTAATTACTGATTTAAACTAATTATTTATTATATTATTTATTATCTGAATTAATTAAATACTAATGAATCAAATTTGATTAATGAATCCATGCAAAAAATTTATTATCTATTTTAATTAGTTCATGGTAATTAAACATATTACATATTAATTACCAATTTAAAACTTATTAACAAATAGTTCATTCTAAAATATTAAATAATAAACATAAATTTGAATTTAAAACATTGAAGTATATAAAGACATATTCATATGTACACCTTTATTGAATGTTTAACAAAATATACAGATTGCTTTTAATTTCAATTCAAAAATAGACTTTCACCTTTCATGAAATTTTATGGTTTGATATGTATGTATACCAACATAATATTGTGAATTCCAATGTAATGAAATATTATTAACACAACAATTGAACATTAATCACAAAAAATAAGACTATAATATTTATTACATTATTTTAATTTTATTTATTTAAATAATTATGAAAATGATTTGTTTTAATTAATTAATTCAATAAAGGAATTGGCTCATATCAATGAAACATTTTAAAAAGTTAGTCTAGAAAAGTTTGAAATGTATAAACAATGATATCTATATGTACATACTCGTAAACACTTTAATGCACCATTGTAATCTGATTAAAGGTTTACATTTACACTTTCAACGAATTGAACAATATGTAAATCTTTTAATAGTATGAGTTGCCACATAATTGATAACTAATTCTAGATGAATTGAACATTCTAGTTCCAAAATAGTGGACAAGTAATAATTATGTAGTGAAACCATAGTGGCACATTTAGTTGTAACTTAGTTGTAAAACTAGCCAATTTAATTGACTCTTAATTGTAAACAAGTTGCAAGTTCCAAATGTTATTGACATTTACTTGACCATACATGTGGCATGATCGTACTCATCAACATCATATGCGAATTGCAAAATAGTTGTTCACTCAACATTAAAAATACATCAATTGCAACATAGTTGAGATTAACCATTTCAATGTAACTTGTGATCATGGCCAACCTACAATTGACTATCACCGTATATATTTTAAATACATACGCCCATATACAGTCCAAGTTGCAATTAATGTGCAACTAAATCACAATTATGAAATATTTTTTATGTGACATTTTAATTATTAATTCATTGTATTTCCATACTATAGTTGTACCCTAGTTAGACAGTAGTTTCCATGGCAATCTAGTTGCATGCTAGTTTAGTCTTTACAGACATGATTTTTCATAGTGAAAAAAAAAAATTTTGGAAAATTATTCTTCAAAATGTGTGAAAGAAAACAATCCAAGAGGTCAAAAACCTTATATTAAAAACAATTTTAAATGATTTAAACCATCGTCAACTACTTCTTCATTATCTAAAATGTTTTGCCTACTACATTTCCACAATTTTCTTTCTAAGACTTTTGTGCACATGCTTAAAATATTTAAATTGAAATTTTACCAAATTCTTGTTCATGCCATCCATTATTTTGAGTTGCATTTGCAAGTCTATTAAACCTTCCTAATTTGGTTTTATCGTAACCTTTGCATTCATATACAAAAGAAGTTGATAAAGCTATTATAATGCTTTCATAATTAAATGTTAGGATGAACATAACTTGACAATAAAATGAATTCCATGTTCGATATATTATTCATAATATGATCACATAGAATCATGTTGAATGGTTTTTCATGTCAATTATTTTTCAACTTTTCTTACACATTGAGACACAATCATGTAGCTTTTCTTGTAAAAGCTATATACACAACATGATCATAATCAATGTTCTTTTCTCTTTTCCCCATTCATTTTCTTATCAACTCATTTAAAAAATGTTCCATTACTTTATCAAACATCTGTTCAATTTTTTTGGAATGAATAATAATACATGATTTTTATTGTTATTGTTATTATTAACATTTAAGATATTTTTTCATTTATTGTTAATTAATTTTTATATTGAATTTGGATATGAAAATCCTTCCCATTGGAAATGTTTATATTTTCCATTGATAATGTTATCATCTTTCATATTATATTTTATTAAAATAAGTTCTTTTTTTTTCCTTTTTAAAATAAAATAACTGATGAAATGTTTGAAAAACCTTATGGTACATTACAATTTCATTTCTTTGAAAAAAAAATTTCATTAAATCATTCTTGTTTGTTTATATTTAATATGTTTGAAATGTCGTTTAATTTGTGACATTATTCAACTTAAAAGTGGATTTTTTGAATTAAATACTAATGCAATTTCATGTGGCATCCATTCAAAATGTGTTTTTACTATTCATGATAAACTATTATTGAATACTTCAATAAATAGGCTATTGCATTAAACAAGCAATCACCAACACTATGTTGAAAATTAGTTATCCACTATTTGAACCAATTTTATTTAATTCAATATCTACATCCATATATTTAAATGTACAAATCTTTTGTTAAATTGTGCATTCTAGTTTTATTTTTAAATAGTTCCAATTTTCTACTTCAAGCAACTTTTCTTTAAATTGGGTTCTCTAGTTTTTTTGTTTTTAAATAGGTCGAATTCCCAATTAGGATCTGAAATTTTTTTTTCAATTTTTTTTAATTTTTTATTTCAATTTTACTTTCAAGGTAAAAGAAGATTTGAATCATTAAGTTTTGCCAAAATTGGATATTTGAATTCCCAAATATATTTTGGTTAGTTTTATGGTTATATTTATGTAATTACTAACTTTAATATTAATGAATTCTGTTGTACTAATCTATTGTTTTAATAGTTTAATATTTATTTTAAAACATTTCCTTAACATTTTAAATTTCTATTTGTAATGTTGTAGTATTTTAATAATATATCCTTATTATTTTCATATCAAAACCTTTATTTTAAAAATAATTTAAATCGTTTAATGTTTTGAATCATGTTATTATTAATAATTGAAGGTTCAACTTGAGGTTAAATACATATATAGGTGACAACATAATTGCCTGCTATTTTTTTTTGAAATCCTTGGGATTTATAATTCTTTTTGATCTAGATAATTATATTTCTTTTTATTTTAAATATTTAGGCTTAATTTTGACATAATATTATCCTAACTCAAAATTAGTTTCACTTTCACACCTTTAACATTAATAGTTTGAGATTCAACTTAAGGTTATGTACAAGTTTTGTAAACTCACAATATAGGTCAAAAGATCAAATTTCAAATTTCAATAGATGCACACCATTAGCCTTCACCATGAAAAATATTCATATGTAAGTGCAAGTTGGGTCAAAATGTGTAAGTAGGAACCAAATGGATTACTTTGGAAAAGAATTGCAAATCCTTTTTTCCCAAAAAAAACTTTTACAAATGAATGAATTTTTGAATTACTTTTTTTGTAACTTGTTCTAGAAAATATTTAAAATTTCTGCCATGCATTGCATGTTCTTTTCTTAGTCATCATTGAATAAATATGAGTTTTTAAAAGTGTGAGAATTATTTATGGATTCATTGTTTCATTTTGAAAAATGATCAAAATTTTAAGTCATCGCCAAAAAATATTTTGTTATATTCTTTTGTTTTATCATAGTCTAAGCTATGACTTTTCTTAATACATCATGTACATTAGAACCCATTTATATGTGGTAAATGATGCTTAAAGCTTTGAAATTTCGAAGCAATTTTAAAACATTTTTTGAATTTTTAAAATTTTTTAATTCCACACAATTATGAGTGTTTTTGAATGTGGCTAGTATGTCCTTATCATTTACATTTTTTCAATGAAAATTCTTTCATTATATAGATATTTTTGATAGTGTTTTGCTAAATTGATTCCTTCTAAGAACATCTCCACCCCAAAACTATAAACAACTCCTTTATGTTAAATTATAATAGTGTTTAATAACATTGTCCCCACCCACAAATGTCATAAAAGTCCCTTTAAACAATCAAAGACCATTTATATCTTTACATCTAAACAAGTAGTCAATGTCCAAATCCATAGTACAAAAATATTTTTAATGGGTTAAAATGATTGCTACAAAATGGACATCAATACAAGGGCACAACAAGATTTACTCTATCTTACTATAATATTCAATGAAAAGGGGTGTTTGCAGGTGTGGGGTGAAAATGCCCTAATGCAACAAATGTACATTTAAAAATGTCCTAAATTAAAATCAAAACTTAAAATTGGATCAAATGAATCTTTACTTTAAGTTTCTTGACATTTATATGAGGGAAAAAAGATTAACTTGTCATTATTACTATGGTTTCAAATGGTAATAAAAAATAAATGTTTGATTTTGACTATTTATGTCTAACATCCAATGCATTTTTTGGCTCCTTGTCACATGTTTTGACTCAATTTCAAGCTCATTTGTTGAAACTAGGAATTTATGTTTTTCATTAAATTGAAGTTTTCCATTAATAAATTGAAGTTCTAATTAAACCTAACAAAAAACTTCAGGTTCAAGTTACTTGACATGTAAGTTCCCCAATATTACAAAGTCAAGTTCCCCAATACCAAAAGTTTCTAATGTTAAAAGTTGGGGTGACCATTGTCATTGAGTAGATTGATCTCTTTCCAATTTGCTTATGACTTGTTCCCCTCACTTGATCTAGGAGTCCATGCAGAAAGAGGATATAGAAAAGTTGGCATTTATAGAAGTTGTAGTGATTGAAATTTGTGGCATGTATTCCAAGAATTTTATTTTGTCATAGTAAATGGTTTAAGGCTAATAACATGAATGTTTGTTTTTCTTTCCTAAATTATATGCTCAATGTGTGTAGATCATTTAGATTTATAACATTGGGAAACTTAGAATGTTTCTAATTAAGAAAAATGAAAGTGCCATATTGGTGAATAACAATTGGTAACAAATGTTTCAAGCATCTTTGTGATTCCTATTCATGTGGTGCAATTGTTGATAGATTGGCTAAAGTGCATAGCAAGAGGACCGAAGTGACCTAAGACTTTCCAATCAATTTTGAAGTATGGTGTATTGATTTTTTTCTAGATGTATTTCTTCTTGGTTGGGTTTATGCATATACGTGTTTAGATTTTAAGTGTGTAGCTTATTGGGATTTTTTAAATAAATCGTATTAATTGTTGGATAATTCTATGCATATATATGTTTTAATTTCTTACATGTAGGTTGTTCGGAAATCAATGATCCCAATTGGTGCATCTTTCTTTGAAAACATGTGTACAAGATGCCATTTGCCATCTATGATAAACATAGATGGTATCTAGTATTGCTCCATTTGTAAATTGATGGTTCCAACTAAAAGTTAGTTTCATATTTCTTGCAAAATAAAATAGGATACCAGTGAGGAGTATGATTGTGTGTTTTCTAACCCTTGGATCAAGTCGTTGTTTAGACATTTAATCTATCTTAATGATTTTAGAGTAAAACAAGGGTTTTTTCATTTGTTCATAAATAAAAATATATAAGGATAGATTGATTCTAAATTCAACAATAGAAATGGTTGCTTATTTAGTGATCAAAATAGATTTGAAGCTCAAAATTCCATAAGCAGAAGTTTGTGATTGTGTTCATATTTGAAAAAGGCATCATAGATTAGATTTTCACTTGAAGTATTTTGGGCAAAAGTTTGGAGATGTGGAAATCTGTAATTAACATTCATATATATAATATGCATCATAGTTTAGATTTCCAAGAATTGTTTTGGGCACAAAAGTTTGTATTAAAAGTTAGGATTGAATTTTGATATTCAATGTCATAGTTGTATTTTGATTCGTACACATATTTTACATGTACATGTGCCCCTTCTCAAACTTATTCCTAAATATACACCAAAATTAAGGATACATATGTATGACCCAACATTTAAGCAAGAATAAAATTAATGACAAAGTTGCAGCTTATAGTGAAGTTCATCCAAATAGGCCAAACATATTCATAAGTTCACAATGTATATACTTAAATCCACTTTCAACATCATATGATTCACATCTACTCAATATGTAACTTTCAAAACACGCACCCAATGTTTATTGTACATTAGTAATTCCCACAACAATCATTGGTGGTCTTCTCTTCTTGCTAGGGCTAGCAACCAACAAAGCCATAAATTACAAAAAGGTTGGAAATGCAAATAAAAACTCAATTTGTAAACAAAAAATTTGAAAATTGGTTGTTTAACAAAAACATAGGGAGACATAATAAACAAAAAATAAAGAAATAAAAAGTAAACATGACAATAAGTTGTTGATACCATTGTTCGCAATTTCTTAGTCTTAGGCAAGTCTATGTCCAAATTCTCAATTAGGCTCTAGGGTATCCAAATTGAAGGTTTAGTGTTTTATCGAAGCTAATAGTTGAATTAAACCAAACAACTAGCCTTTTACAAAATTGAATTAGAACATGAATTGGAGATTTTGTTCTTTTTTTAAGCATGTTTAAGTTCTTTAGGTAGATAAGTACAACTTTTTTTTAAAAAGTTTAATCTTATATTTGTTGTTATTAATTTTAATAGGTTGTACATAGTTAATATCTATTTTGGATTGTGTGGACTAGTTGAACAAACTACAAATACACAAAAGAATTCATATTTAATAGTGTGTACAATGGAGATGGAACTTGACATGATCTTAAATGAAAACAAGCTCCAATTTTGTTGAGAAAAAACCAAAAATTGCAAATAAAACAATAGGAGGAAACCTTTTCATCATGAGTGACTACTTTTAATTGATTAAAAAATAATGGGAATTCTTATAGTAGGATGATGTGGCAAATTGCGATTAATTAGACATTGTCATGGATTTAAATACATTACTTTTATAATGGCTACAAAATATTCATTTTTTTAATGACAAACTATACTATTATATAAAGGTGTGAATAATTATTCTACATGATTGTGCCATTTTGAAAGCATTCAAGTCTTTTGAAAAATGAAAAAATACCAAAAGCATTGGATATAGTCTTTAATGAATGCTTTTGAACATTCTATATACATTAAATTCGTTCAAAATTATTCCACATGTTTTCATAATATATTTAAAATATTGTCATGTAAACACATTAAAAACCTATAACATTGATACAAAAATTGAAAATAAAAAAAGAAAAACCAAACATTGGTTGCACTTGTGGTTCCTACAATGTAAATGTACCTTGGAATCAAATGTTTTAAAAGTCCAAAAAACTAATATCAAGGATCCATTAAACATTCCATACAAAATAAACATACTTTGAAACAAAAAAAAGGTTACGAACACAATGTTAATAACAAAATTGGTTCCCACATCACACCTAGTTATTAATTTCTTCACATTTGAAAGTTATAAGACCTTTCCAAAAATATATACAAACAAAATGTGGATGATTGACATGAACAATGTTTCATCCTTTAGTTCCAAAAGCTTGATACATGCAAATACACGATAAAAAAAATTCAAACAAATAGTGGGAAAAAACACAAGGACCATAATTGAGAAAACAATCAAAACTTTCCTTTACACATCTACAAATTTGATTAAAATTATGAATATAAAGTAATGAAAACTTTCAAACTCCTATAGGTAGAACATCTGAGTGAGTATTTCTTACTTCAATTCCATCTCACATTTGCTTTTCACATTTATCACAAACCAAACATTTCGTAGTTTTCAGATACACACACGTGATCATAATATTTTCTATCTAACATATTAATAATACACTCAAACAAAAGGCAACTATGAAAACACATAAATGATGTTTTAACCAAATACCAATCGCATAAGCAAGAAGCATGAATGAAAAATATATATATATCTCTTCTTTGCATCAAAAGAAATTTCTAGATGTCATTATAAAACAAAAATGATACTTGCTTCCTCAATTATTTAAATTTGAAAGTAATCAAACATTCCAAAGGACTTGTAAGCAAAACATTCACATGAATATTTCATATTTCAATTCCATTTCACTTGGCTTCCTTTATTTATCATAAACCCAACATTTCAAAGTTTTCATATACACACAATTGATCATAATATTTTTATTCGAAATATTAACAATATAATCAAAGAAAAGGCAACTATGCAAACACCATATACAAGTATTAGCTATATGCTTTTTTATTTTTGCATGAAGGAAAATAAATTAATATTTTTTTCTACACCAAAAGAGTTTGATAAGATGCCACAAAATAAAAATGATACCTATGTAAGTTTTTTTTATGTTAGTTGTATTTAAAATATATTTTCTTACGGACACATTTTTAAAACCCATAATTTTTTCCATATTACACCATTTCAAAGTACAATTCAATTCACATAACAACCACCAATAACAAGAAAATGCTAAAGTACTTACAATCAAATGTCATAAACATGTTTTAGCTTTTAATGCATTTGAATAATTCCAAACCAATGAAAAACTTGTCAAATGCATTGTTAGATTATTTTAAGTCAATATTATAATTCATTAAAAAAAATCAATAATAATTTTTTCATACATGAAAATAACTAACATTTTCAAAATTGCATGATTTCAACACAACATGCACATGATTTGTCTATATTTGAAGTCCATTTAACATTTATTTCTTCACATGAAGATGAACAACAACAAATCATAAACCAAAAAAATGACAAATAAAAAAAAAAAAATCACACAAATAATAACTATCAATTCAAAACAAACTAATGTGGCTTGTGTGTTAACCCACGAGTTTTGGAATTTATTTGAATTTTTATTGATAGAAATCACTTTAAAATCAATATTTCCCACATTTTGAATCCAAATCTTACCAAATAAATCTTACTCATCAAGATCTTTCCAATAAAACCAAAGGCACATTCCAATTCCTTCGAAATTTTTATATAAAATAAAATTTAATTTTTAGTGAAAAAATCATTCAATATTCAAGCATTTTTGCACCGCAAGTCCAAACATCATGGAACCAAGCCCATGCACCCCTCCTCATCAAGAGCTTTTCCAAAGACACCAAAAACATGATTTGAAGCATCTCGATTCAATGGATCTCATAACTACAAAACAAAACAAAACAAACTACCCTCCTTTATAGATAGATAGCCTTTTCTTAAACAAATTAAAAAATCATGCACCCATAAAAATAGGATTTTAAACAATTTCTAAAAAACTAGACAAATTTTTTAGATCACACTTGCTTTTCCCATTTGTCATATTTTCATCATACATCATTTAAAAAAAAATCCTAGTTGCATTTCACATTTGATTCCTCACATGACAACAATAGGAAAAAAGAAAAATGATTGTCACTTAAAAAAATTTGATGAAATTTAGAAAAGAAAAAGTTGCCATATCACACTTTTTTTTTCAATTTGTTAGACCAAACAATAATTATAATATCCAACAACCCCAACCCCAAAGTTCCATTAATATTGATCAAATAAATGTAAACCATGATTAGCTCCATTAAACATAAGTTCAAGAAATTACAAAATAATAACTACAAGCCAAGATTTTGCCAATAATTTGGCGAACAAGTTATGGAAGAAAAGGGGATGGGAACAAGGAAGCAGAGAAAATGAAGATGGAAGGCACTATGGCCAATGTGGATTATGATTGCAAGGTTCATAAAATTGATGCTTTTATTGCAATCAAACAATGAGAAACAATCCTGAACCTAAATGCATTGATGGAAAGATGGGATGATCTCATTGATTTTGTAGGCTTGTGTTGTTGCTCATTGTTTCATTTCCTACAACTTGTGTATTTTTGTGCTTTCTACGCATATTTATGATATAATTTATTGTCTCTATATATGTTTTCTCTTTTGATTGTTGTTGTATCAAGGTAAAATTGCACATCATCAAACAACTACCTATCATCCAACATTTTCCAATATTTTCCTCATTCCTTAACCAATTGAGCAATTTTTGTGTTGTCGGACATGCAAACAAAAGGGCTATGAACGTTATTTGAGTGATAGAAATAAAAGAACAATGTATAAAACATTGAAAGAGGATGAGTGATGGTTTGTTTCAATTTTTCTGGAAAAATAGGTCTAGCTTCGTCTTCTCATGTTTTCTTCATTTTTTGTTCATTTCGAGTGATGATTGGGTGCACCAACTAGGGCTTTACAAAACTTCTTTATATTCCAAAAGCAAAGATGCAATGATCAAAGATTGTAAAGCTCTTTATACCAAACATCAAGGAGGACCTGTTGGATAGTAATAAGAAGACATTTGACGGGAAGAGATAATTCAACAAAGGATTTAAGATGGATCATTTCAGTAGAATTTTTTTGATAGGGATCACTCATTTGAGCAAAAAAATGGGATGAGTGATAAGGGGATCAATCAATCAATTGTTCAAGAGATTTTTTTGAGATGGGTCATTTTGTCCAAGAGTGTGGGATCATTCATTGAAGAGAGAAAATTCTATTTTTGCACTTGGGATCAACTAGTATTGGACATCATCAGGTGCAACTGGAATGTTGTTCTTGCATATCCCTTTGATACATGGAAGAAACCTATGAAGCTAATGTCAACAGCTGAGAACAAACCTAGAGTTGTCCACAGAACAGAAAAAGAGAAGAATCCAATGTCATTCTTCCTTGTGATATGAAGTAGAGGTGCATGCATGTCTGGCACTTTTAGACTCACAACAAACACATCTGTGTTGACAAACAACAACTCAAAACTCGAAAAATAAAAGCAGCATCCAAAACTGGATCAACAACAACTATGGTTTCTGGCTTTCAAAAATTGCAAAGAACTCACAACCCATTTGCATTGCTGTTTCAGTTAAGCTGCAAAAACCAGATGAACAGAAATTTCAGATACAATGCATGCCAAAAGAAGGCAGTTATAGTTTCAAACAAATTTGGAAAATTACTACAATTTGCGACAGATCCAAACTCACAAAACCCTTTGCTACAAATGAAACTGAACCTGAAACACATTCGGTGATGATAATTGATGGACCTGATATTTCATTTCTCATATTACGACCTTATTTTTAACTGGAAAACCACAAAAGACATTGAAGCATTATGGCAAGAGGAGTTTTGCATGATTGGAGAAGAAGGAAAAATACACAGAAAAAATAAAATCAGAAGTAGCTCGTACCTTGGAGAGATGGAAGTCAGTTGGAGAGAGAGTGTAGTCAACATGGTACAGGAGCTTGGATTCTGACACAAGCACAGTCTTTCGTTGTTGTCGTTTCTGCTTTGAGCATGTCCTTGAGAGCATTCGCTTGATAGCATTGCACACCAACACCTGTGCATCTCACAAACTCACTTCAAATATTTCATTGCAGCAGCTTCTTCATCAATCTCTAAAATTTACTATTTCATTGCATCGATCTCCAATTGCAATGAGAAATTGTTGCAACAAATATGCACAAATTTGTTGCAAAAAAAGAAAAGCATGAAATTGTTGAAAAATAAAAATGCAAAAAAAATATGTTACAAAACGCTTCAAAGAAAGTTTTGCAAAGGAGAATAAGAGTGTTAAGAAGGAGCTTCTTGCAAAATGGGATGAGGAGGTGAGATGGAGCCTTTTGCAGCATGGGTGAGGAAAGTTTTGCAAAATGGGGTAAGGAGCTGATGGAGGCTTTCACTAAGTGGATGAGGAGGGAGGTTTTGCAACATGAGCTAGGAGGAGTAATTTGAGAACGAGGTTGTCCAAAGATAGGTGAATAGATGGAACGCTTGCAACATGAGATGGAATGGTTAACAAAATGGGTGAAGATATGGAAGGTTTGCAATGTGGGTGAAGAGGTGGAAAGGTTTGCAAAAGCGGAGAACATATGGAAGGTTTGCAACATGGGTGAAAAGAAGGGGGTGAAGAGATGGAAGGTTTGCAACATGGGTGGAGATATGAAGGTTCAAGAAGGAGATTGGAGGAGGACATTTGTGAAAGAGGTTGTGCAACAAGGGGTGAGAGAAAGAAAGCTTACAAGGAAGCGAGCACGGATGTGCACTTTGGGAGCAGAATTGGACCATTTAGTGCGCACTTTGGATTTCATGCGCAGCTTCTTCTTTGATTTCCTAGCCACAATTGTTGTTGTAGTTGTTGTAGCAACAGCAGCAGGGGAGAGAAGCTCCAGTGTGGCTGTGTAAGCTGGTGACATCGAACCTTCATTGTTGGAGCACGAATGGCGTGAAGCAGAAAATGGCTTCTCACCAAGGCGAGCATTGAAGTCTGGGTTGGGAGACAATTGGTTGCACTCATTTGCTGCTCCTGTTGCTGCTAGTTCCACCTGCATTTGCTTTTTAATATCTGAGTGCATCATGTAAGGTAATCTTGTTGAGTATTGCTCATGATCATGACTCTCAGACTTCTGAATTGCATGATGTAGTTGCAAATCTGAGCATTGCAAGTCTGGTAGGTATTGTTGTTGCTGTGGCAATGCTGTTGCTGCTGCTTTGGAGCTCTTCTGTGGAGCTTCACTTTCCTCTGTTGCTGCAGAAGGTTTCCACTGATAGTACGTTGCAAGAGGAGTGGAAGACCAGACTTCTCCTGGGCTATGGATTGTCCCCAGTTTTTGGCGATGGAGGAATTTCAGCTTGTGACTTCCACTCTTGCAAAGCTTAATGAGAGCTTGCACTGGACTACTACTGCCTCCAGCTGCAGCAGCAGCAGGAGCTCTGGAATCAAAAGCTCCAGCTCTACATCTTGTCACAGGGTTGTTGTCTGTGTGGTGATGGTTGGGCAGAAACAGATCCTGATACGGAGGAGAGCAGTCATGAGGAGGAGGGGAGGACATAAAAGGAGGAGGTGGTGGAGAATGAAGAGTTGAAGAAGTCCTGGGGCTTGAGCTGCTTTCAAAGTCTCCTCGACACTCGAAGCTGCAAGAATCAACATCAGAGGCAGTGGAGTTGGAATTGGAGCACATCCGTCCAGGATTTGCAGCATTGCCAGAGCTTCTTGCATCCAGATCCGAACTCAAGGACGACGATGCTAGCTGACTATCAGTATCAGGGCCATGTAGAGTGCTTGTGGGCGAAGAAGCAGAAGCAGGTTGTGCGTGCTTTTGCATCATCATGCTCGTGAACTCTCCACTACTAAACCCTCGAGGAGGAGCAGGACGTTGTTGCTCCTGCTGCTGTTGTTGTTCTTCTGTTGGGAAGAAGCTCGACACAGATCCTGAAAGAGTTTGAGAAACCAGCTTCTTCATGGCCTGTTGCTTTCTCATGAATTTGGGTGTAATCATCGTCAACCCAATGTCGGAAACTGGACTCCAACTCCATCTGTGCTGGGGTGATGAAGAAGAAGAATCTCGCCCAAGCTGTGCGACTTCTGTTGTTGTTGCAGAAGAAGAAGAAGAAGAAGAGAGAACAGCTGCAGCAACAGGAGGGAGGAAGAGCTTTGCAGGTAAATTCCTGTGTTGTCCTCCTCTTCCTGCAGGGCCTTGATGATCTGCTGCCGCAGAAGAGGTATAGAAACCAGCTAATGGTGCACTCATGGAATGGTTGATGCAATGCTCTCGAAGCTCCTGCTGCGACATGGATCCTCCTTCTCCTCCTCCTCCTTGCAGCAGCTTCTGGTAAGCTGCTGGTGCAAGGCAAGGAGGTAGCTGAAGCTGGAATGGCTGAGGAGCCTTGACTGTCGTCGTCGTCGTCGTCGCAAGGAGTTCTTCCTCCTTGAAGGGCTTCCCGGGAGATTCTTCCCATTTGAACGGAACCGCCGCTGGTTTCTTGAGCATGCTACTAGGATGCACAGGCGATGTAGAAGAAACTGGGGACCAAGACGATGCCAGGAACTTCGCTGCAGCAGGTGCAACAAGGTCGATCACACCTGCTGTCGTCTCTAGACGACCGCTGGAATGCGCATCATCGAAGCTGGAATTTTGCTTGGAGCTTGTCGTCCTTCGGTAATAGTAGAAGCGATGGCTGCTTTTGCAGCTGCTTCTGTCATCGCCGCCATCCCCTGCACATGCAACAAAAGATCTGCCAAGAGGACTGCGGCAAATATGATCAGCAGCAACAACAGCAGTACCGGCTGTTGCTTCTTCATGCACTCTTGCAAGACTTTCGTTAAACATGCTCTCGTCCATAGAGCGCGACTTCTTCTTCTGCTGCTTCGTCTTCATGGGACCCTGCGAACTTCTTCGTGCCAATGCTCTTTCCGTTGCTGCCGCAATTGTCTTGGGCTTGCCAGGTACCTCTTCCCAGCTGAATGGAATTGCAGCTGCCGCGCGTAGAGGACTGAGTTCTGGAGACTTGTTCAAGGTGTCCCAAGCAATTGCCGATGATGGTCGTCGAGAATTGTTGGTTTGATTCTTCTCCACCGCCGCCGCGTCAATGTCAAGCTGCTGCTTCTGCCGCCGGAATTCCGAGCCCAGTTCGAGCGGATCTCTCTCTTGGCTTTCGATCTCAATGCACGTCGCAGCAGCAGCAGCGAGACGGGAAGCTTGAGCTACGACAACAGACTTGGACACTAGAACGTCGCAGCTGACAGAACTGATCCTAGGAGAAGAGCAGGTGGAAGTGCGAACAAAAGAATCATGGGTTGAAGCTCCTCCTCCGTCAATATTGGCTTTGGAAGAACGACCGGCACTGCTGCTGCCCACGAGATCTCTCCACGGAGATCGACTTGGACCGAGGAGCTTCCTGTCGATGGAGCTGCGGGGACTATCGAAGGCTCTAGTGAGCGCGTGTTGCTGCATGGGCGAAGAAGAAGAGTTTCTCCAGGGAGACCGACTTCCTCCTTGCTTGTTGTTGCTGCTGCTGCTGTTGCTCACGACTACTTGCGAGATGCTTTCCAGCTTCTTCACCCATCGCGACTTTCTCCCTAACCTTTCTAATTGACAATCTCCTTTCTCTTCCCATAGAGCCAAGCTTTCCCGATCGCGACTATCTTCGGATCGAAAACTGTTTCCCACATCACTGCTCTGCTGCTGCAGCAGCAACATCTCAGATACTGAAGCAGCAGCAGCAGCTACTGGAGCTGTTGCTGCTCCGGAAGAATTATGCTGCGTCATCCGTCGCCCATACCTACCATTTGGAGAGACTGCGCTGGCGCTTGCAGAGCTGTGTCTAGCAGGAGTTGTAGAGTAGAACACAGGCAGCTCACGACTGCGCGAAGAAGCAGAAGAAGAAGAATGTCGAGGTTTCAAGGAGGAGGACGAGCAGGAAGAGTTGTTGTAACTCATTGCGCAGCTGGGAAAGAACAACTCCAGATCCGGCACATGGAGGCCAAGAGACGTAGCTGCTGCTGCTGATTGCAAGACGATGCTTCTTCTTCCACTCGAGGACGACCCCTCCGCGCTGCTATCGACGCCCATCCTCTCTCTCCTCCTGACTCACTTTCTATCCCTCCCATACAAAAAAAAACCCACAACAACAACAACAACAAAACCCAAAACCCAAAACCGAAGAAGAAGAGCGCCACTGCAACTGCTTGGCAATCAACCAACAGCCATGACTTTCTTTCTAGTGAAAGAGAATGAAATTCTCCTCATATTCTGTATCTCGACTCTGTCTCTTTGCTTCTGTGTACCTTTCAACTATTTCTCTTTCTGATAGCTAAATTCTTCAGCGTCTCGACTCTCTCCATAGCTCTCTCTCTCTCTCTCTCTCTCTGTGTGTGTCTCTCTCTGTGCTTCTATTTCTTTGTCTGTGTTGTCTCTGTTTTTTTTACTACCTCTCTCTCTGAACTTGATCAATGGCAGCTAAATTCTATCTGTGACTCGACTCTTCTGTACCTCTGTCTTTCGGCTATTTCTCTCTCTGAACTTCGATCACTGAGCTGAATTCTCTCTGTCTCTCTCTGTCTCAGTATCTCTCAGAAACCTGTGTGTGTGGACTACTTCTCTCCTGTGTGATCAGGAGTGTTACAACAAGTTGCTCCAGTCTTCATGGCTGTGAATAGTGTGGAAGAACTTTGCGATGCAAACAAACCACAGACGGAGCTAGAAATCCGGCGTAATTCTCTCTCTCTCTCTCTATCAGAGATCTGTGTGTGTGTGGACTAATTCTCTCCTGTGGTCACTTGTATTACAACAAGATGCTGCAGTTTTCATGGCTGTGAGTAGTGTGGAAGGACTTGCGATGCAAACAACCACAGAGGAGCTGGAAATCAGGCGTAATTCTATCTCTCAATCTCTGTCTCTCTCTCATTTGCATAATATGAGAGCTGGAAATCCGGCTTAATTCTATCTCTCTCTCGTTCGCAAGCAAGCAAGCAAGGATTGCAACACCAACCGGAGCAGGAAAGCACACCAAGCAAAGCAAGCAGGGAGCCGAAGGGGCAGCAGGCAACGCAGGAGCGGCGATAGTAGTGCCGGAGCCTCCTCCTCCTTCTCCTCCTCAGCCGCATTTTGTTTTCCATTTTCCTGGCTATCTATAGCCAAAAATGATACATATATATTACAACTGAAAAGTGCTAAAATTAAATGCTTTGTGAGATTTGAAAAAGCCATGGTTACAAAAAATTAAAATTAATATAGCCATATTTCCATACTTGGTTCCAAATTATTTAGCCAAAAATAAAAGAACTATGTTTTCTCTTTTTTTAAAAAAATAAAACAAATTGCTTTCATTAAAAAAAAGAAAAAAGATTGGAGCCAAATTTGGTTAAAATCTTCTTGTGGATGAATCGCCACAATTTGACAAAAATAACTTGTACACAAAATCCTTAGTCCGAAAATGGCTTGTAAGATTTGGCGATGGCATTAAATGTGTTCATTAAATGCGAGATCCTATTTTGGAGTGCGCTTCATGGGGGTGCGGCATTTAATTAATTAATTAATGAATTATCTAATTAGGTACCTAGTGTCCGAATTTTTTGGCTAATTCATTGTAATTCCGCCAACCCAAAATTAAATTTTAATTTAATGTAAAAGCAGCAGCCATGTGCAAGTTTTGAATCTCGCTATAAATAAAATGCCCCCCACCACCTCCGCTCTCATCATTCCCACTTTTAATGATTTTTTTGTTTTTTTGTTTTTTTGTTTTTTGGGGTGGTGATATAGTCAAAATGGCGATCATTCAGAAAAATAATAATTTAGCCAAATTTGGCTACTTAATAGATATGAAAGAAAAGAAAAAGAAAAAGAAAACAAGGGGTGTGTCACACTGTGGCCTTGGAATTTTACATTAAAAAGTATCTGAAGTTAATTTTTTTTTAAATAAATAAATTATGGAAACTTGAATATTTCAGCATGCAAAAATATAATCTTTATTATAAAAAATGCGTATGTGTGTTTTTGGGGGGTTTTAATTCGTCAGATTTCTCTATTAGTTTTTATTATAGTAGCCAAAAATGCAAAAGTTGATTAAACTGTTTTTTTTAAAATTCAAAGGTGCTTTATAATCCAAATTTGGCTAAACTTGCTTATGCATGACTGCCTCTGTAGCTACATCATATTAATGAAGAGAACCTGTTGTAGAAAATCTGGCGATTTACAAACAAAACAAAAACAGAGAATTTTTAGGGTTTTATTTGTTTCAACTTTGTGATATAACCAAAACTGGTGATTGGTTTTTCACACAAAGATTTAGCCAAATTTGGCTATGGGCTACATTTGAAATTAAAGAATCATTTGCATTTTGGCTACCCTGTTTTGAAACTCTGTTGTGGAAATCTTACCAATTTAGAATTTATTCTATTTTTTGAAATCTGGTGAAATTACGGCATTATTACTTTTACAGTAGGTATATATAGTTCATGAACGGTTTTAGCATAAATTAAATTTTTTTGTTTTGCCAAAAAAATTTAATATATATTTACTACTTGTGCCAAAAAAATAATGAATATAAAAATTAAAAGTCTGCAAGTTTTCTATTTAAGACACACTAGCCTGTCCCATAAACATAAGAAAGAGTGGCTTTATTACTTTTTATAACTATTAGAGTTATCCGTAAAGTCACCCTCTGTTTCAATCTGCTTTGGGCTGTATCCCATCTTTCAGTGGTATCCACAAAGTAAGGAAAATTTTATTAAATTTGGGTATGAAATGCTGAAACTCAGCATTTAATGCACAAGGTTCGAAAGTAGTTATAGTAGTTTGTACAGGTAGGAGCAGTGAAAACTGATGTAGCAGCAGTGGCAAGGAAAAAGGAAACACGGGATGAAACTCAGTTTACCACCAAAATTGGTGGAAAAACCAGTTTGGGTCCCAGTTCGTTCTTTCCTTTTGTAAAATTTTCATTCCCAGTCCTGCGTTTGATGCCCTATTATGCTGCTGAAACTGGCCGTTCTTGCCCCCTAATTGTCTGACTTTACGGGTAACTCTCTAAAAATTTTAGAATTAAAAAAAACCAAGTGCCGAAGTTAAGATTAAAATTTTAATTAAATTATTCAGCAATTTTGTTGCGGAATCAATCCGATTAAAAGAGGACTATTTGTAATCAGTCACCTTCATAAGTGGGAATTTGGCTTCTTCTTCTTGTCCCAGACTTGTTGCACACAAATTCATCATATTAAACAAATCAACTCATCAACTCCACCAAGCAACAAAAACACAAACCCATCAACAACATCATCATCAACATGATGGTGATCGGTTACATCACATAATCACCATGATCATGATGATGATCATCATCGGAAATGTCAGTTTCGACTCAGAATTGGTTGATTTTGGTCCCGATTCCGAGTAGTAACAACCACGCCGGAATCCGATCTGACTTTTCAGAGTTGGAAACCCTAAAATTGGGCTTTTAGGGTTCTGGGTTGAGGGTTAAATTTCATCTTGTAAAACTCAATGTTTTTAAAAAAACCCAAAAAATAAATAAAAAATCCAAATTTCTGAAACAAAATTACACCCAAAAATAAAATAAAATTTCTATACATGGTTCCCTGTTTCAAGCAGGTAGCCCACAAAAATAAATAAATAAATAAATTTTGTTTCATATTTTTAATAGCCAAATTTGACTAAATTGCCTTCTAGATGATCACCACCTCAGCTGCTACATCACAAAATTGGAAAGCCAAAAAAAAAAAAAAAAAAAAAAAAAACTAATTTATAATAAAAATTAAATAATAA
>Ga0116231_10002875_pt1 | contig 35908 bp, 35 predicted proteins | sample S1TSphgellanicum_2_FD_89695 | JGI IMG/M metagenome (GOLD analysis project Ga0116231, IMG submission 89695) | Host-associated microbial communities from peat moss isolated from Minnesota, USA - S1T2_Fd - Sphagnum magellanicum MG | ecosystem: Host-associated > Plants > Peat moss > Unclassified...
GTTCTAAAATTTTGATATGAATGATCCCATTGTATGGTGTTGTTGGTGGTTTGAGCCAAAATAAAGAGAGTGCAAAATTATCATATAAATGGTCAATTTGGGTTCTAAAATTTTGATATGAATAATTCAATTGGGTTGAAGTCTTATGAGAAGAATAATTTATTGGGTTATAGACAACTTATAGTACATAGAACCGAAGTGAACAAATTGGCTTATAATTGAAAATGAAGGTTGCATTCTCAACCTTATGGTCAAAGTTAACTAAAAGACAATGAGTTATGACACAGGGAAACCTCCCCTTACACAAAGATCTTATAATTATTTTGTCTGTGTTACATCTTTTGTTGTTATCAGGAGATTCTGTCTTTGTATTGTTTCATTTAGGGTAAGCTACCTTAGCCTAAGGTCAGTTTTGTCATTAAATAATCCTCAAAATAGTGAAATGAAATTTTGTGAAAATATGAAATTGACACTTTGAAAATCATCATAATTATCATAGGCTACATTCTGAATAATTTCACTACTCATATCACAATATTCTAATAGATGATGGAAAAATATATAATTTTAAAATTTTCAAAATGAATGCATTTTTTGAAAAGCAATAATTATTAGTTTTGTCAATGTGGAAATTGACCCTAGGGTATGGTATTTCTTTTGATCTTCATCTTTATTTGTCAAGATTTTTCTTTTGAGACACACAATTTCTTTTTATAGATTCATTTTTAATTTGTCTTTCTAGTTATTTTCAGAATTGGTGGCTTAAGGTAAGGACTTTTTATTTTTTTATTTTAGTAAAATCAATAAGTAGGTTGAACTTTATAGGTAAGTGATCAGCTTTAATTTGTTGAAAAACTTGTATTTTATAATTTTCAATTTGAAATAATTGTAAAATTGAGTATTTATAAAATCTTCAACCTTGGGGAGAGTTATTGTCCACATGGAGTTGGAACCTGGTTTCCAACTTGGTTCAAAGGTTCTTGAATTTGAAAAATTAGAATCACATGTTTAAAAACTTGAAGAATTGGACTCCAACTCACAATGTATACATTTGAGTCCAACTCATCATTCATATACATTTTGTTAGTAGCCTTTTTTTTATTGGTGAAATTTTGCCAAAAGAAAAGTTGAAATGAAAAAATGATCATTATTTTTTTTTTGGAGATTTTCAAGAGCAAAAAGTGAAAGAAATTTCAGTTCAAATTGCTAGATTTATATATATTGAGTAGAAAAAAATTGATTAATGACTTTTCATTCATAACTTGCTTATAACCAAATTTGGCCAAATCTTCATATGGATGATTGCCAACACATTGAAAATTTGCCCCCAAAAAAACATTTTGAGTGCAAGTTTGAAGGTTTTAGAATATGTAATTGCTTCTTACCTTTTGAAAGAGGAGCAAGAAGTCAATGAAAAAATGATTAGAAACATTGAAATTGCAATAATATATATCATAGCATAGGACATATCAAGCACTAAAATTTGGTCAAAGGATTATGAGATTTGGGTGTTGAGACCCAAATTTAATCTTAAGGTTGAAAATTTGTGATGTTTAAAAGTAAACACAATAATGTTTTGGGAGTCTTTCCATAGTTTTAGTGTAGGTGTTGGTTCACTAAAGGCCAATGGGATAACCCGATTTTGCATATGCATAACCATTATCCGTATTTGGAATTAGTTTTTGAAATTGTCAAACATTGGCAAATTCATATTTGTTAGAAGGGAAAATTTTAAAAACTTATTAATTTTTTTTGCAAAAGGAGAAAATTCAAGAAAAATGCATGCACTTTGGGTATATTGCAAAATGAAATTTAAATCATTCTTTAAAAAAAAATAGTGACCTCAAATGAGGTGTGAAACAAAAAAAATTTGACTAAAGTTTGCTGAAGTGTGACATTAATTTTGTTGCAACCCTTCTTTTGGGCCTGCAACAATATCATGAAGGAATGTAAAAATGAGATGAATAAAATATCAAAAAATTGATTTTTAATTACTCAAGAATTCACTTGGGACTGTTTGGGATTCCATTCTCACATTTGTTAAGAGTTGGAATCCAATAATGTCATGAATTTTGGAGACAAAGTTTTATGAAACAACTTTTGTATGAATTGGGTTATTTTGTAATTATTGAAAATGTTTTGAAAAATAAATATTATAAGTGAGTTCTTATTTGTCATTTGCTGATTTAAAAAATAAGTTATATAATAAAAAAAAATTATTGGGAATCAAATTGGCATTTTGATTCACGACCATTTAAACTTAAAAAATAATGATCAAATGATTTTTAATTGAAGCATGTGATATATTGTTGAAAAGATTTCAATGAAGGGTACAAAAGGTTGGGTTGTAAAGTTGAAAGTAATGACATTCTAATGATGTAATTTTCATTGCCAATCATAAAATAAATTATAAAAAAATGATAATGCTTTACTCAAATGAAGGTTATGATGTGTCTCGTAAATGTGAGTTATTTGAGACTTATTTGTACACCATTTTGACGTCAATTTGTATTAATTATCTTCATATTTGATTTATGCAAATTGATTTGATTTTGAATTTATTTTTGTGAATTAGTGTTAATTCCATCTTGAAAATCTCACACATCCTTCTTATCAAAATGCATGGAGCTTAAAAACACACCCAAGACTTTTAAGTCTTTTGCAAAACATTGTCAAAAAAATTACTTCAAATACCTTGTGAAAAGCCTTTATTAAATATATTTTAAATTAAAAAATCACCAAATTTCAATCCCCCCTTTTTTGGGGAGGAAATTGATGTAGTTTTATCTATTGACTATTGTTTTGATGGTCACATGTAAAAGTGTCATAAATTAAGTTGAAATTTGTGAGAGGATGTTCACCATTGTGTTTGCATTATAGAATTGAAATTTTTATTGTGCGAAATTACTTTTACCTCAATTGTTGGCAATAAAGTTAGTTTCACCTTGAGTTTGTGCAATTTCACTACTACTATAACTAAAGGCAAAAAATTGAAGAATAATGTGCAATAAATAAAAATGATCAATGCTTGATATTGAATTTCAATTAAAATTTTTCCTTTTGTAATATTGACACTTTAGGGGTACTTGAGGGGTTTGAGGGTGAGAAAAAGGCCCAGAAGTGACATGATTTTAAGGATAACTTTTAATATATAACCTTATCGACAAATTGTTTTCTTCAAAACATGGGATATATGTCCTTCCGTTAGAATTTTAAAGGAAAATAAATAAATAAATAAATAACCATATGTTGGCATTAGGGAGTGAAATCTAAAATAGCATAACAAGACAATTTTATCGAAAGGGAAAATAAGAGATTTTAATTGTTAGACCCTAGTAGTAGCCTAGGGTCAGTTTTCACATTGGCAAAACAAATAAAAATTATTTTTCAAAATAAAGAATTCATTTTTAAAAATTTGAAAATATATATGTAATTTTCCATCATTTACTATAATATTATTATGATATGAGTAGTGAAATTATTCAGGGTAGGTATAGCGCAATAATAATAATTATGATGATTTTCAACATGTCAACTTCATATTTCTCACAAATTTTCATTTCACTAATTTTGAGGATTTATTGAATGACGAAACTGAGCTTTGGGTAAGGTAACCAGGAGAAAGGTAAGTAGGTAGGTACCTAGTACCTACCTACCTGATTTTACTTCACAAGAAGCGAAGTAAAAATCAGGTGAAGGGGAAGGGGGGAAAAAAACAGTCATTGAACTTGTTTACTCACCTACGAGCTAGTGCACGTTACTCTCTGACTGACCTACCTGCTGCTGCTGCTGCTACCTACTGCGGTTGTTGTTGTCGTTGTTTGAAATTCTCTCTCTCTCGCCATCGTTGCTGATGATGCTGCTGCTGCTGCAGTTGTCTTCTCAACTTTGCCTCAGAAGCCAAAAACTTGGCGTTTTGGGTTTCGGTGTTTGTTTGTTTGTTTGGCGTTCGTTTTTGTTTCTTCTTTTTTCTTCTGCAACAAATTCTGTTTGAAGACGAGGAGGAGGAGGAGATGTAGAAGAATTTTTTTCAATTTACGAGACCCCTACCCCCCTCCCTTTTTTCCTCTACAGGTTCGTGAAAAGATTTGTTCAGATTTGTTCTTTTTTGTCGTTGTGTCAACATTGTTACTGTTCTGCTATTCAAGGAGAGAGAGAGAGAGAGAGAGAGAGAGAGGTCACTCTTTCGGTTTCTGGAAAGTTTTCTGAGGAGGAAGAAGAAGAGCAAGTCCAAAGGAATATCGATCGATGTGCGAGAAAAAAATTAAAATAAAATAAAATAACCCCACTGTAGAGTTTTGTTGTTTTCTTCTTAGTTTTACTCGTTCTGTGTTCTTTTTTTGCTTTTTATATAATATTATATTTCGTGGAGGACTCAGGAGGACGACGGCTGGCGGCTGTCTCGACTCTCGGAATGTTTTTTTTTTTTTTTTCATAAATTTCCCGTTTGTTTTTTGTACTAGCAGAAGCGGCTGTAAACTTCTTGACTGAGTGAGTTTTGGGTTTCAGTAATTATCATGCGACGGACGGACGGCGGCCTTTTAGTGCTGTTGTTGTTGTGCGGATGGATCATCATTATCATCATCATCATCGCCATCGTTATATACACTTGAATCAGCAAGTTCTTTGGTCTGCATTTTTGCTTCTGACGAGATTTTGGGTTGCAGTATCGTGTACGGTAGAAGCAGCTACACTAACGATTCTCAGCTGGTGGACAAGGAAACGTTCACTACTTGTCATAACATAATTTTGGGAAGATCGCCATTTTGAAGTATGCGTGCACTTGAAAAGGGTTTTCTTTGAGTCTCTGCATTTTGCTTCTCGTGAAATTTTTGGTTGCAGTTTCGTGTGCGGTTGAACTTCGAGGCAGCTAGAAAAAAAGACTCTGAGATGGACAAGCAGTTTGTTTACTACTTGTCAAAACGTACTTCCTTCTTGTTTTGTTGATAATAGGAGCAGCCAGGGAAGAAGAATTCCGAAGATTTCTGAAGCAAATGTTGTTTGACGTTCTTCGTCTCATAATTTGCCTTGTGGATCGTCCAACGTTTACTACAGTCGATCTCAAAGTTTTCTGCAAGTCTGACATGAAGTGTTACATGTCAATGGAAGAGTAGTTTTCTTGTTGTGCAAAGAACGAAAAGATTACAGCTTTGTTTCCTGCAGCAAGTCCACCGAGGGAAGGTGAACATCTTATCATGCCGCGGAGGCGGAAGACGCCACGGGAAGCTGGTGAGGAGCTTCCTCCTCAAGGGGAGGGATCTTCTTCGCCGGAAGACGCATCAGTAGTTGTCGTAGTTCAGCCGGCAGTGCAGCAGCCTCCACCACCACCAGTTGCACCAGCACGGCATTCCGTTGCGCAGGGGCAAGCTCAAGGCAATGTGGGCGGAAAAGGAGGACATGGCGGACCTGGTGGTCCTGGGCGAGGAGGTGACAGGGACCGTGGTGGGCATGATGCGGGAAGAGGGCGAGGTCGGGGTCGTAGCCAAGCTCCGCAACACATGCCACAACAAGTTGTTGCATCGACTGGAGCTTCTCAGGGTTCACTAGGCGCACAATATAGAGAAGCCGGTGGTGCACAAGCATACGGCAAGGTGAGAGCTGGACAGCAATCTGGCGAAGTTGTTGTGCCCAAAGGAGCAGCAGTGCTGCCTACATTGTTGTCTCGTCCAGTACTTCAGCCACAGCAGCGCTTGTTACCTGTCCATTCAGTACAGCAATGTACTGCAGCTGCTCAAGGGCAGACTCTTGCAGCGCATCAGCAAATGCCGGCACACACATCCATGGAGCAATATGCAGCTGCTTCTTCAGCCGTTTCAGTACAGAGTCCTGGAGCAGTGGGCGGCGGTGGCGGGGGGTTTGTTCCTGGCCAAAACATTGTCGAGCAATTTGGTAGCCTAGAGATACAACTCCACCACAAACCTCAAGTTCTTGCAGCTCACTCACCAGAAGATCAAGGGCCTCCTTCACCACAATCCGTAGCCCCGCCTGTGTCCAGCAAGGCAGTGAGATTCCCCCTCAGGCCTGGTAGGGGCCGGTTGGGTCAAAAGTGTATTGTCAAGGCCAATCACTTCTCTGTTGAGCTTCCTGACAAAGATCTCCACCAGTATGATGTGAGTTTATCTTTATGTTGTGCTCCATGCATGAGCTTTTGACTGTACCTGTTTCAAGGGGTTTTTCAACATGTGCTGCTGTAGTTCATATGGATCTATTTGCATTCTGCAAGATTGGTATTAGACATAACTGGATTCCATCGACACTGCCTCAAGATGTAACCAGATGAACTAACAGTTAAGCTATTTTGATTTCCAGATACATCAACATATGAGATGCTCTCTAAGGCTTTTTGCTGGAGTCAAATTTCTGTTCTCCCAGGTCACAGAAAGGAGGATATGTTTTGGTGATTGGGTGTTTGTTTCTCATCTGGGGTGTGTTCATAAGACTGTGAATGTTCTCTTCTGATCCCAGGTTGCCATCACCCCAGAGGTCACTTCTCGTGGGGTGAACAGGGCAGTTATGGAGCAGCTGGTGAAACTCCACAGAGAGTCTGCCTTGGGCCAACGATTGCCTGTATACGATGGTCGCAAAAGTCTGTACACTGCAGGACCATTGCCCTTTCAACTGAAGGAGTTCCAGATTAGTCTGCTAGAACAGGATGATGGCAGCACAACTCCAAGGTGACAAATTTGAGAGAGGAAATTTACACTCTACTTCAATTCTGCAGTAGATGACTGCCTGATTCTGGTTTTTTGTGGGCTTAAAATTCTTGTTAGAAATACAGACCACATTTTAGGGAACAGGCTTCTGTGAAACCCAAGTTGTTCACTGTATGATTTAGATATGAACTTGTGCTGTGCTTCACTCCTATCACGGAATGCTCCACTTCAGTGGGTTTTTCTAACAGAGTCTCTGGATGCACTCTGCATCTTTACACAGCATCTGGAATGTCCAAGCTTTCATGGATGCCCATTGGCAGGGAATATGATTGAAACTCCAAGCACCCACTGCACTATTGGAGCTGTGCTACATTGAAGTCTGTTAGGTTCAGTAGAACTATCCTTGACCAAGGAAGATATATCTGACCTAGTAGTTTAATGAATGCAGAAAGGAACGATCATTCAAGGTGGTCATCAAGTTTGCAGCACGTGCAGATTTGCATCACCTAGGCCAATTCTTGGCTGGCTGCCAAGCAGATGCCCCACAAGAAGCTCTACAGGTTCTAGATATTGTTTTGAGGGAACTTCCAACCCATCGGTAAGTACTCCTGTGTTTTCTTTTGTTCCTTTGCAGTTCCAACAGGTCTGAATCTGCCTGATAGTGAGTCATATTTGCATCTCTCATTGTGCTGGGACAGAACACACATTTTCTCTAATCTGTTTTGCACAGTTCAACAACTTCAGTTGGAGACAACGGACATTTTCTTGCTGAGTTTGAACTTTTTGTTCTTCAGATATTCACCTGTTGGACGGTCCTTTTATTCACCAAACCTTGGTACAAGAAAAACACTGGGAGAAGGATTAGAGAGCTGGCGAGGATTCTATCAAAGTATACGACCAACTCAGATGGGGCTTTCTCTAAACATTGGTGAGAGCACCACTTGTCATTGTCTGGAAACATGATTCTGTGTCTTCAACCAAGTTGTTATAAGTGATATGGACAAGGTGGATGTTTTCCTTCATTCAGTTTGAGTGCTCTGGGTGACAAGACTGATCCCAAACATGTGTGTCAGCAGCTTGTGGCATGTTATATGCCAAATGTTTCACTTGGGGCAACTCATTCTTTTGTTGCATTCATGAGTCATTTTCTGGAGATCTGTGCTTTGTGCACATTTTTTGCATCTGGAATTGCTTTTGGTATTATGGTGAGTAATGGATAGCAGACCCCATCAAATCTTGCATTGTTTTGTTGCAGACATGTCGTCAACAGCTTTCATTGAGCCAAAAACTGTGATGGAGTTTATCCATGATCTGTTAAATAAGGACTTGTCAAGAGGCTTGACCAATTCTGATCTTCTAAAGGTGTGACCATCAAGTCTGTGTTGTTTGTTAGTCCTCCCATTGTGCTTTGCATTAACACCTGGATTCAGTTCAAGGGTCAAAATGTGAGACGTAAAATGTCATACATACTTTATCTGTAATAGCTGCCATCTCCTGTCAAGTAGATTTTTGTAGACTAGGTGCCTGTTGTTTTCACCTGGCTTTTAGATCTTGATCTATATGCCAACATTGTCTTGTTTGATAGATCAAGAAGGCTTTGAAGGGCATAAAGGTTGAGGTTACTCACCGTGGAAGTATCCGGCGCAAGTACCGTGTTTCTGGGCTCACCAATCAGGCCACAAAAGATCTCCAGTAAGCAGCTCTGAAAAGCTCACTCTTGTGCTTTCTTTCACATGGTTCTTTTGTCCTTTCGTGTTGTGTTTTCAGGTAGCATAGTTGGGTACTTTAGTTGCTGAGTTTGCATGGCTTGGATTTTTGTTTTCGTGGAGGTCACAGTTTGATTGACATTGCTGTTCTATCCAGATTCCCTGTTGACGAAGAGGGTTCTCTGAAGTCTGTAACTGATTACTTTCGAGAAATGTATGGGTACATCATCCGACATCCTCTGTTGCCATGCCTTCAAGTTGGCAGTCAGCAGCGACCCAACTATCTCCCTATGGAGGTGTGCAAGATTGTAGAAGGTCAGAGGTACTCAAAAAGATTGAATGAAAGGCAGATCACAGCTCTCCTGAAAGTCACATGCCAGCGCCCAAAGGAACGTGAAGAGGACATCCTCCAGGTCTGATTGAGGCCCTGCAGAAACTTGGAATTGGCATGAACTTTTTTGGTGCATGTTTCTGCCTTGCCCAAATGATGGGTAACTCACCCTCTGTTGTTGTGACTTGTATTCTGACTATATGAGGCATATTTGGTCTGGTCCCTAAAAGATCAGAAAATGTGGTTCTTGGTTGAGTGAGTTGCAGACAGTTCGCCACAATGCATACCATCAGGATCCATATGCACAGGAATTTGGGATTCACATCAGTGCCCAGCTAGCACAGGTGGAGGCTCGTGTTTTGCCAGCTCCTCGGGTATGTTCTAAGCATCAAGGTGGTTCTATGCTGTATCTCTCAATTTTGTATTTCAAGATTTAGTTCCTAGTCTGGTGATAGCTTCACTAGTTTTTTCTTGACCTCAGGAGGTTTGTATGGATGTGTAGCTCAAGTACCATGATACTGGCAGGGAGAAAGAGTGTCTACCACATGTTGGTCAGTGGAATATGATGCATAAGGTATGCTATCATCTATGACAGGGCTTGTATTTAATGCCATAAGTATTAGATGTAGATTCTGAATAAACTGTAGCATGTCTTTCAGGAATACTTTTAGGGCAGACTCCTGTATTTTCTCCTTTTCCCTAACAATCTTACTTTAGTCCAACTTCATGTTGCAACTCATCTAGTTGAGTATTAGGTGAATAGGATCCAAAGTTTGAAGCATTTATAAGTGGCTGATGGAAACCTTGTTGTGCACTTCAGCCATGTCTCTTCTTTGTGAATCCTGTTGATATTTCCTTAGATTGGTAGACATGGATCTGAAAGAGTATTTTCAGAGAGTGGCCACAGCTCAATACTTGCCTTCCAGATAAGTAAGATTGTGCCAACAGACATGATAGAATAGAGCACTATTACCCGAAAAATTCTTTGCTGGATCATTGATCAGTGCAACTGGCTGGGCAGAAAATGGTTAACGGAGGGGTTGTCAACCACTGGGCATGTCTCAACTTTTCAAGAAGTGTGCAAGAGAATTATGCACGTAACTTTTGTGCTGAGCTGGCTCAGATGTGCCAAACATCTGGAATGGTACTACAAGATATTGAAAGCCTCTATCCTTTCTTCTTTTTAAAGATATCAAGTCTGTGTCCATGCATCCTTCTTTTGCAAGCTTGATGCCTGTTGATTTCTGGTGTCCAGTATGATTTCTTTTGTTACTTCTGCATCAGGGCAAACTGCATGTGAAAGTTCTAAGGCAAGTCGTGGCTTTATGTTGGACCTTGTTGTACTGCAGGATTTTCAGAGTGAACCATTTGTTCCTGTTCGAAGTGCACGTCCAGAGCACTCAGATCGTGCTCTTTTGCAACTTTGTGAGGAAGTGAAACAAAGGACTGAGGGAAAGGGCTTAGACCTCCTTATAGCCATCCTTCCAGACAACAATGGACCTTTGTATGGTATGTCAGTGTCTGGTGTCTGGTTTTGATGCGGATGCAGAACTGTTTTGCCAATATCAAATGACTGACCGGACTCTGTTGTGTAGGTGATCTGAAAAAGCAGTGTGAAACAAATATTGGAGTAGTCTCACAATGTTGCTTGACCAAGCATGTGTTTAAAATGAGCAAGCAGTATTTGGCCAATGTTGCCTTGAAGATCAATGTTAAGGTTGGTACTCACTTTTCCTTACGCTTCATATGGTCACGAATAAGCATTCATGGTGGAAGCAGACAAAAGTTATTGACCCAGATTGTAGTGAATATCCTGCTCTGTCTGAATTATGCAGTGCTTGCCCTGTTTTGACTTCTGACCAGGTTGGAGGTCGGAACACAGTCCTAGTTGATGCACTCACACGACGAATCCCACTAGTGAGCGACATTCCCACCATTATCTTTGGTGCTGATGTCACCCATCCACATCCTGGAGAGGATTCAAGTCCTTCTATTGCAGCAGTGAGTTGCCAAGTCAATTCTCAAATCTGTTGTTCTTAGTTGTCTCTTTACAATTGCTTTGAGTCATTGCTATGGTGGTACAGTGTTGCTCTTTCAAGCAACATATGCATAACACCATCATTGGCTGTGTGTATCCTGATCTGAACTGTCAATCTATCTTCAATGGGATAGGTGGTAGCTTCACAAGATTGGCCAGAAGTCACTAAATATGCTGGCCTGGTGTGTGCTCAAGCACATCGGCAAGAGTTGATCCAAGATCTCTTTGAAACTTGGGTTGATCCCCAGAAAGGTCTTTGTACTGGAGGCATGATCAGGTACACTTGGCTCCTGTGTATTGCATCAAAGTATTTGGTGGATTCTGTGTGTACCTGCAACATAAGGTTTAATAAGCATGGTTTGCAGTACAACTTGTTTCTGTCAGTTATGGCAGTGTCTTGTAGCCTCATTGAACTCTGCAACAGACTGAGCTGTAATTTCTTGTGGAATGGCTGTTGAGAACATGTTTAAGATTATTCATAAATGGCCTCACTATTTTCTACAGGGAGCTCTTGATATCTTTCCGAAGAGCAACAGGTCAAAAGCCTTTGCGCATCATCTTTTACAGGTTTGTCTCATGTTTAAACATTTCAAGATGCCATAAAGCAGTGTACATGTATTGTTTTATGGAAATCCAGAGTGCCAGTGATATTTCAAGCAGATGACTTGGCTGGTTTGGTGGTATGCATGCCACAATAAAATTTCATTGTTGTGGCAAGTGAGTGTTTTTGAATTCAAGACTCTGCTCTCCAGCAGGTGCAAGGCAATTTTTTTTGCCTGGTAGATACCGTAGTGCCAAGCAAGTACTGATTGTTTTGATTGTGCAGGGATGGAGTGAGTGAGGGGCAATTTTACCAGGTCCTGCTTTATGAGCTGGATGCTATTCGCAAGGCTTGTGCCTCACTTGAGCCAGATTATCAGCCACCTGTCACTTTTGTGGTGGTACAAAAACGTCATCATACTCGCCTCTTTGCCTGCAATCACAATGACAGCCGTAGCATTGATCGGAGTGGTAACATTCTCCCAGGTTAGTCTTCTGGCGTTTGCCTTGGCATGATTCTGCTGGATGTCATCAGAGCATTTTGATTTGAAAGAAATAGTGACTTGGAACTGGAACAGCAATGAAGAATTGGAGTTTTAATTGCTGTCTTTACACTCCTGGACTTGGTTTTGATTTTTCCCTGTGGGTGCATGTTTCACTGTGGCATCCTCCAGGCACGGTTGTGGACTCCAAAATTTGCCACCCCACAGAATTTGATTTCTATCTGTGCAGTCATGCAGGGATTCAGGTTATAATCACCATTTGTCAAATGGCATGTTTGGATTATGTAAACATATGTCTTTTGGGGTTTCATGTTCTTGTCTTATCACCTGGACATTATGCTGTTCAGTATAAACCATCAGAGTCGAGATTTGTAACTAATACAATGCATGGCAGTGATACAGTGATTAGATTAGGCAGATAATCTGCTGTACTGTTAGGGATTGATGGAAGTTAAGGCCAGATTCAATTTGCCCTAGATCAAGCAGTTGATAGAAGTAGAGTCCTGGTAAATCTGATCTGGTTAATGTGGGTGGGTGGGGCCATAATGCAGGGAACAAGCCGACCTGCCCACTATCATGTGCTTTGGGATGAAAACAAATTTTCTGCAGATGGTTTACAATCATTGACAAACAATCTTTGTTACACGTATGCTTCCTTTGGGACTCTTCAGTGAAATTTGGTTTTGAATTTGCAATTGAATCGTGTTGTTGAGCAACTAGCAATTCCTGTGTTGCCTGAATTAAGCATGTTGCAGTGACATTGATCCCTCATGTTTGCTGACCCTGTGTCTTGGCCATTTCAAGGTATGCGCGGTGCACCCGATCAGTCTCAATTGGTAGGCACCTCTGTTGCCATCCATCTGTTTATGTCTTGCAAGGTGGTTGGTAGCCTTTGTGCATACAAGATAGTAATATGAATTTCATGTTTGTGCAGTTCCTCCTGCCTACTATGCACACTTAGCTGCGTTCAGGGCAAGGTGCTACATGGATCCAGAGGCATCAGATAGTGGGTCAATGACAGGTGGATTTGGAGCTGGTGGCAGAAGTGTCCTCACTGGCATGAACCGTATGGGAGGGGATGGATCTGTGCGGTCCCTTCCAGCATTGAAGGACAATGTGAAAAAGGTAATGTTCTATTGTTGATCGCAATCACCATGAACAATGTTCAGCCCACCCCTATGGAATGGTGATCCAGGATTTGCAGATCTTCTGCAAGTACAAACTCCAGTTTCTTTCGTGAGATAGCATTTCAGCGGTGAGCAATGTTGTCATCTCACTTAGAAGCTTCAGAGGGTGTGTTAAGTATTAGGACTCAAACATCCATTTTTTGCAAGTAAAGATGAAGTAGTCTGGATGCAACAATTGTAACTAGTTTTAAGTTGTATTTTGTTGACAGAATCTGTCCACTCTTTTGTGCTTGGCAGCTAACCAGTAAATACACCTTTCCAAACTACATTGATAGGAATTGTTTGGATTGGGTATAAAAAAACCTAATTCTCTTAACAGGTGGATGGATTTTATGCATTGTTTGGATTGGGTATAAAAAAACCTAATTCTCTTAATAGGAGGATGGATTTTAAGCCAGTGATGAGAAATATAGTTGAAATACTTTCTATCACCAAGTTCCACTTCACAACATGCCATATTTGTTTCCATTCGATGTACACCCCAGCAGGTCATATGTGTAGGGTAAAGCCCGAGGGTCTTAGGCCCATGCAGCAGCTGAGACCGGCCTGCATGTTGGGAATGTTGGGAATGAAATCTTGTGAACTTATACCCAGTCTCACTAAATGGTACCAAAGTTTCACTCACTCAATTGAGGATGAAACAGGGATTACAGGGTCAAAGTAGTGCCCAAAAGCAGGTTGAGCTTGGGGATAACTTTATTGTGTCATTTCTATTACCTACATCTATTCTCTCTAAATCCCTGTGTCATGAGTCACACCCTTTGCACACTTTCCAAATTAATTTATAACATAACTTACATCTATGTTTTGTTTAGCATTGATATATGAATCCCTTCACCCTTTTTGTACTAGTGAACAGAAAACCAAAATCAAAATTTGAAATTGTGAATGAATTTGTTTTAGGGGTTTTCAATCATGAAAATTCCAAACAGTAATAGTAGTAGTAATCACTTCTTATATTGATTCTATTATGTAGTGAAAAATATAAAAGTATGCATAATTTTTTCACTTTCATATCATGTTTAGAGCCAAAATTGACTAAATTTTCTTATGGATTATTACCACTTTGGTTACATGCAAAATTCACCAAAATAGCACTGCCCTTCATCTACACCATCAGAAATGATGTTAGGACAGTTTGAAGCTTCACACCCGATTACTCTAGAGTCTAGCCACAGTGAACCAGCACACACCAGCGCACCATGAAGGATGAATGGTAAGTGGTCAGGAAACAGTTTTCTGTTGGGTTCCAGTTCCCTAGCTAACCATGGTGGTTAGCTCAGCTGCTCTTTTTTTTCTACCTACCTACTAACAACCCACAAGCAGGTTGTCAGCAGCTAGGTAGTAAAAAAGCCTTTACTTATGTATAAACCATCTACTGACCTATTAATTACCTATTTTCCTACCTACCTACCTATCTATATATGAGATCTATTTTTTTTACAGAATTGGTTACCAAGGTGAAACCAAATATTAACTCAGTTGAGGTTCATCCACAACTGAGTAGTAATAATAATGAGCATCCAGTGGATGGTGCGCTGGTGGGTGCTGGTTCACCGTGGCCGATTACTCTTATATTGTTTACTTGATTACAAGTGTTATTAGGATTATTACATCAGTACATCGGATAAATGATTGTTGTTCCTTAAATTTGATTACTTTATAATCACACAATTGATGACCGCCTGTGTTTCTCTGACTTCCCTCCATCATATTCCCCAAATAAAAAAGACCACCTCTCACGCATACATTGCAAAACTGCACACAAGTCCAGGCTTTTTGCCCTTATCAAGGTTCCCTCCAGAGATCATGTCCAGTGGTGTCTGGTTAGCATCATTTGTGATCACTGCCAAAACAAGGTTTATAGCATTAATTGACAACAAGTTTTGAGAGATTTCTTTGAAACTGTAGAAATTGCTGAAAAATGACTCTAAATCTACAAACTGTCTTGAAATCTTGTGAATTTTTTTTTTCGCCCTATCTTGAATTTTTTTCCTTGCAAACACTTGGCTAAATGTTTTTTCGAACAGGGAATTTGAATATTCCTTTTTTATTTTTGAGGTTGAAACTTTGCAAATAATAATAATAATAATTAAATTCACTAAACTAAGGACATGTTAAATTTGGCTCAGAAACCCTGATTTTGCTCTTTGGACAGTTTTTTACCATGTTTAGAAGCAACCCAAAAAAGTTCAGGGTTTTTACCAGTGTTTGTATTGATATCTGGTATCAATATGATATTTGAATTTTGAATTTTTTCATTGATATTGGGGGTATATGAGCAACGGCTTGGTATTGCAATGGTCTGGTATTGCCTACTAGTCTTTGAAATTTTGATATTGAAATGCCAAAACCTATGGAGTCAGTTTACACATAAATAGTTCGCAAATGCACACATGACATGAAATTGGGAGGTCCATCCTTGTATTCAATTCCCATTCTCAAATGCACAATGCACTCAACTTGAATGCCACAAAAACTACACTTTAAATCTCTAGCTTGAAATGCCACGACAATTGAATTAGAAGGTCTTTAAAAAATTTATCTAAGGCCCAAATCATAAGGTCTTGAAGAGAACATACAAAACCAAACTACATGTTTGCTTTGCAAGTTATAGCCTCAAGTTTGAAGTCAATCTAGATGGCACCCTAGCTTGCAAATGAAGAAACTATTTCATATATCGAATGTTTATGTTGTTGGAATATTCCAACGTTTACTTGAAGAAGACAACTTTTCTTGCAAATTGGGTTTTCACAAGGGTTTTGAGCTTTTGAGTGGAAAGCCCTACCACTATGCATGCTTTGTCCCACTCTTCTTTACCTTTGTTGAACATCTTAATCAAAGTAATGGTCTTTTGCAAAATAGACTAAACATTTTTTTAGTGACACCTCCAAACCAACATAATATTTTTTGTCATTTGTGGCATATTGGCATGTTTTTGCCATTTCATGGCCAAAACAAAAACTTGCAAAAGGTTGTTAAAGTTGCAAAGGGGCGCATGTAATTATTGATGACAATGTTGTCGTTAAGTTGTTGAGGTTAAAGCTCTCATCTTTGACATTGGGTATCACCTTATCCATCAATTGGAATTCAATAAGTAAAGGGCTTCACAAGTTTTATTAGGGTTGCCCCACTATGTTAGTTGTGCCTTAAACAAGCTAACAATTATACGTTTTGGCACACGATGTTCATCAATGAAATTCACAACCAATGCAAATGTATCAAAACCAATCCTAGACATCTAAAGATTGAAGGTGATGGTCGTGACATTAGTCTCACAATTACCTAATGCAAGCAAACCATATGTTTCCATGGTTTTTGTAAGCAATTTGGGAATGTGATATGTCACTAGTTGCTTGTGGGAAAGAAAATAAATTGTAGGATCCCACTACATCATCAATTTCCAAAGCCAAGGTGATTCCACACTTGACAATGCTTTGTAGCTTTTTGCAATGAAACACACAAGGTCTTGCATGAACTTCAGTTGAAAAGGCTTTTTTTGGTAACCTCCCTTACCACCAAAAAATTAATTAATACTTGATGGGTGGACAAGCTTTCTCTTCTTGCATGCCTTTTTACCCCTTTTTCTTCCACCATCACCACCTTGATTTGCATACCTTGATCTGAATTTGTACTTGATAAATTTATTAAGGTATTCATTCAACAAGTGGGCTTTTCATGGAAGTGCTTCCATGGGTGGGGTTATATTGCAATAAACCTTTCCTGAATCTTCTTATGGTGTTTTTACATTTTGTGAGGATTCAAGTAATGAGAAGTTATTACGACACATCACACACCTCATACCTTGCATATTTTGCACATCAACTTCAAAGTTTTGATCTTGGAAAACGAAAAAAGCCCAAACAAAATTTGATCAACTGTGAACACCCAAAAGCCTTAAATTTTTTCAAGAGAGATGTACAAAGTACTCCATGCCATTAGTTCTTTTGCAATTTGAATCTCTTTTAGACTCTTGGCAATTTGTAACACCTTTAAGGTTGTGGCATCACCTTGTTCAATTGTGAGCCCAATGTCATTAGCTTTTGTTTCATCCATAGTGTAATTTGATACACAAAATCATTTAACTCCATATTAGTCAACATGCATCAAGTTCCCCTAAAATTACAAACTTGCATATCATGTCCAACATATAATGCAACACTACAACTCACACCAAACCCTAAATTAGTTGTATGGGTTGAAAATTTGGGTTCTGACAATGAGAGTTATGAATGAGAACCAAATCATTGACACTAGCCACCAAAGGAAAAGAAATGAAAACATAACCAAGAAATGTTTGTGCTTTCTTCAAATTTGAAATAATTACAAATAAAGGTCAACATGCACACAACTTGACAAAAACAAAAAAAATTGAAAATTTGAGCACAATGTTCATTTTTGTGAGCATTGCTTACAAAAGTTTGAAAATAAATTTAAACTTAAAAAAAAATTCATTTTGCACCCTTGAAAAAATAAACCACAAAAATTTTAAAAACATACTTTGACTAAAGGAGCATGTTGATTGAAAACCCAAGAAGATTCTCAAAGCAAGGAGATTGTTGGCGCATTTGGTGACAACTTGCATATGGTCGTTGATTTATCTTCTTCATTGTCAAAGAAAATAATATGACGGCCTTTTTTTTTTGTCAAAACTATCTCACTAATTTGGGGTACCTTCTCCTACTTTGGTTTGTTAAGGGTTGGGATTACTACCTTCCCTTGGGCCTCATGAAAATTTGACTCCATGATGGGTTTGGAGTTTTGGCTTTGGCTTGTGACTTGTTGTTATCCTCCTACTTTGTTTTAAGCAATGTGAATGAGAACTTTGTTTATCTAGGAAGCTTTGAAGACCTCCTTAGTGTTCCTATTTTGATTAGGTGCCTTACCCTTGTCTAGGCCTTTGAGCTCTTGGGACGAATCCTTATTTGCTCGGCGCACCCCTATCGGGGGTCTAAATACTCCACACATCCTCGCAAAGTGGCCAAAGTATCTACACATTTTACATTGGTTAAGAAGCCTTGAATACATGGGTTGTGAGGTCATGGTCCCAACCAGGCCATTGGGATCTAGGGAGGGTATCAAAATGCTTTTATCAAACCTTTTAATGTCATGCACTTCCATCGTAACTAAAAAGTCGATAAGATGTTTGATGTACGATTCCTGGGCTTCCATGTGTAGGACCTTTCCAATAAAGCTTATGATGGATTGTAAATCTTGATCGTTACAAAAATGAGAGTTTAAATTTGAGAATTGCACCTTTATTGCATAAGCCATGGATGGTTTGGCTTTCTTTGCACCTACTTGAAATTGGGGATGCCATTTTAAAAAAATCATTGATAGGCCTTCCCATTCCATAGTCGCCATAGTTCTGGCTCTAATGATGTCTTCCTCCTCTAAGAAGACCATTTCAAAAAAACCTTTAGTTAAAAGTTTAATTGAATGAAAGGACTAATGTAGATGAAGTTTAAGGCAATCCTTGAGTTTTTTGAAGTTTAATCTTCTCCCCATTAATCTTCCTATCACCATTTTTGTTTTGTTTTCGCATGGATTTGGAACGAACCCATGAAACCTATAAATTTGTGATGTCCTACTTTGAGTAACTACCTATCCTCTTTGAGGCTTCTTGTGCTTTGAGTTTTAAAGCTTCCCTCTTGTTAGTGGCAAGTATGGAATGGATAAGGAATGCCCTTGAATCTAAATCTCCTTCCAATAACATGTCCTTTGCATCTAAAAATTTCTCCTTGCTTAGCGGATGTGGTCCTTGTGAACGAACCTCCTTTAGCACATTCTCCAAATTCCTAAAAGTAGCAAGTTCATCCTTCTTCAGTTAAAAAGCTCTTCCAAGAACATAAACTTGTGATTTTCCATGCCTAGTTGCTATATCAAAGCTCCGAGTGTCATAACATGGTATAAGAATGTGCCTGCACATGTCTTTAAGCTTTTGGGGATTCTTAATAAGCTTGGTCTATTTGCCTGATGGGAATGAACATTTACATCCATAGACCTTGTATGGATGAAAACTTGGATGAATGCAATCTAAGTTTTCGAAGGCACCAAATCTCTTGAGCTTTGTCAAAATTATGTGGCTTGTTGAGCCCCCCCTTTGGAAAAACACCAAGAAGTGGCCACATGTCACATTCGCAAACTTCATTTCCTATGAATTTCATGCAGATTTTACTAAATTTTACAAGACAAATGTTCCTAAAACCTGTTTTTAGTAAGCTTTAGGCTTGTTGTAAGTCTTAAATCTTCCTCAACTTGAACCTTCTGTTTATGATATTGCATTTTATCAACATGTTTTGAACAAATGATCCAAGGAATATGTTGAACTTGTTCCTTCCAAGAGCAATTTGACCATCGTTAACACAGAAAAAGTTAACAAGAACATGGAAAACGAAAGGTAAGAAAAAAAACCAAAATGTAGTGCTTCTTTTGAATGTTTTATGATGCTTGTGAGCATTCATGGGTTGCGTAGCACTTCCTTTGTGTTCCTTCCAGAGCACTACACATTTCTGAAATAATGTAATGCACCTTCCAACACCCTTGGAATCTCACATAATTCCTCTGTGCCAAACCACTCATGTGCAAGCTTCCTTGTGATGCAAACAGTGTTTGGTGATGTTTGAAAAGTGTAGTTCCTTTTCCTCACGTTTTGCCAAAACCCATGAGCTTTTGGAATTGTTTAATGTTTGTTTCCAAAACGCCCAATATGGTTCAAGATGCACCCCTCAACATGAAATTCTCTTGTAGTTCACCTTGCTGAGAAACTTCAGGAGTCCCACAACTTTATGAGTGTGTTCTCACTAGAATTTGCACAAGAAAAAAACTATGGAAATAATGTGAGCTTTAAAAATATTGTAGAGCTTCTTTTATGTGCTCCTGAGAGCTTTCTGAATTATGTCGTGAAATTTTCCATCGCTCCCCAATTTTTGAAGTACTACCCTGGGTATGCAATGTGGACATTGAGCATCCTTGATGAAAAGCCTACTAAAATTTCAACCTTCTTGAAGCTTCGCAATGTATTCTCACAAGAATCTATGTCAACAATAGCTTGCTTGGTAAAGGTTATTGGTGTTGGGTGCAATTTTATTAACAAAACATTGTTATTGAACCAATTTTCCTATGCATTCAAAGATTGTCATAATTGATGAGGCAATGAGCATGATAATTAGGGAATTGAAACTTCCAAGCTCTATGAAGCTTGGGAAACGCATAAAACTTATTTTGCGTAAAAACTTTTCACTAGATTTTGATTCTGCTCAAAAGTGTTGGAACTTTCACAAGAAAAATTTAGAAGCAAGTGCAAGTTGCTTCCAAATTCCCAGCGCTACTTTAAACTCCCCTACATAGTCCCAATCGCCATCGCTAACGGAGACATGAGATAGAAAACTCAGAAGAAATGAGCTCCATTGCAAAAATTCCATGTCCACACTCATAGCCACAAAGAGAGTGAAAATTGTGAAGAGATGCACAAGAGCCCAGACCCATCTTTTGTCTTGGAGAACACAACATTTCAGATAGGGAAAAGCTCTCATGGGAGAGCTTAAAGTGTGCACTAAATGTTCATGAACTCGACAGGTCTATTGAAAGCCTTAAATTTCTTGGGACAATCTAAGAAACAAAGAAGGGAGGATTATGGCTAGGCTGGATAGGGCCTATGTGTTGAAATGCTTTAAAGAAAAGCTATTAGGCAGGATCACATACTATGTAGTAAGGGGGGAAAGGGTTAAATCTGACCATCACCCCATTCCTATGTGTTGAAAACTGTGAAAGTCCCCTCCAAGAAACTCATATTAGAAAATGAACGTGGGCCATTTTGAAGAAGCTTAGTGTCAAATACAAGACATTTGGTATGCACAACTTAAAAAAGCTCCATCTTTTCAAAATGATTAAGAAAATGAAAAAAATGATTAAGTTCTACAAAAAGTTTTGCAAAAAAAAGGTGGACGATGTTAGGAAAAAGGAGAGGGAACCGAGAAGCCAACTTGAAATCGCACAAGGGGAGCTCTAAAACCTAACGAAAGATGGGGAGTTGCAATAGGGCGCAAGGTGTCTTAGGAAAAAGGTGCAAGAGATGAGGAAGTGAAGGCAATAGGGCAAAAAATCAAGGCTGAGATTAGATGGGTGGATAAAGGGCACACCAACTCTAAGGAGGTTTTTTCTAATAGTAAAAACAAAACCTAGTAAATTGTGGATCTTGGCTTTAAAAGATAATGAAGGCGGGTTGGCCAATAAAAAAAAGGAATTAGAGAAAGTCTGTTGTAGCTTTTACAACTGGTTCTATGGGGCACAAGTGACTCCTAAACATGCAGAATTAAGGGTTTGAAGAGTCTTCTGCCAAAAGGGTTTTACATTAGAGATGAATGCCAAGTTGGCAATGCCAATCTCCATAAAGGAGTTCCAAATAGCAGCAAATTAACTCTATGGCAAAGGGTAAATCCCCTGGACTAGATGGAGTTGTAGTTGAATTTTACACATATTTCTGGGATATGAATGATTGGGGAGGACTTCTTCAAGATGATTAGTGCAATAGTAAAAGGAGGTGTTTTGCCTAAAGGGGTCAATAACCCATTAATAAAGGATTGATCAGCTGCTATTCAAAGCTAAGGAAAAAGAAAATCATGGCAATTGGAGGCCAATCATTCTCCTAAATGTGGCTTACAAAATATTTGCAAAGGTGTTGCAGCTAAAACTCCAACCTACTGTGACAGAGGTGGTAAAACACTAACCAAATTACCTTCCTCCCTTTCTGTTACATTTTGGGCAATGTCTGTTTTGACTGGGCTAAACACTCTGATCAATTTTTAGTGTTCCTCAAGTTCGACTTTGCCAAAGCCTATGTTAAGGTGGGGTGGGATTTCATGTCTTTGGCAATGGAAAAGATCGGCATGGCCAATGAACTCATCAATATGGTGAAGTTGTTGTTAAAAAATGCAGAGGCTATTATTTGCATTAATGGTAGCATCACCAAGGCTTTCAAGATCAAAAAAGGAGTTAGACAAGGATGCCCATTGGCACCTTATCTTTTCATCCTTGTTGATGAAGTACTTAACTTTATGGTAAAGATTAGGGTATATCAAGGGCATTGCTTTACATGGCAATTCTAAGTAGTAAACCATTTTTCAATATGCAAATGACACTACCATATTAGTCCATGGAGATGAGAGTAATATTTGGAATGTGGTTAACTTGTTGGTCTAGAAATCAACTGGGAAAAATCAGTGGCCTATTGGAGTTACAAAAAAAACTTGAGAAAAAACCAGAATGGATCAAAAGGTTTAAATGGAGGTGGGCAAATGATGGAGACCCATCTAAGTTTTGAGGGGTCCCTTTTGGACTCAATGTAGATGTGAAAGAAAGGGATGAATTTTTTATTAAAAAATTAGGCAAGAAGCTAAGGTATTGGGGCTTTCTACACCTACCATTGGCTGGAAAAACAGTTGTTGTCAATTCTATTTTGGCTTCTACCTTTTGGTTTTTTTTATTAATGTTTGGGAAAGCTCAAAAAAGGTTGTGAAAAGATGCAAAACCATGCTTTAGGAACTTTCAGTGGCAGAGGCAGAGAGCTAGTGTCAACTGGACAGACTGTTGTGCATGCAAAGCAGTGGGGGTACTAGGTTTGATTGATCTTGAAGATGATTTATTAGACTTATTGTGTAAATGGATTTTTATGCCATTAGAACTTGGTGACTCCAACCTGAGGATTTTGCTGAGGTTCAAACTTGCACAAAGCAAGCCTTCTTGGCACAATAGATGGACACTGGATTTAAATTGGGCCATGGTTAAGGGGCAAGTCTCTACTCCTGGTTGCAAGTTCTGGGGGCAAATAATGAAAACTTGGAAATACATGGTAGAGAGGTTTCAATTTGGCCCCCCCTTGGGTAGTTGATTGGATTCAAAGAGTTAAGCTATGGTGGGGGTCTTCCTTTAAGGCGAGGATTTTGGGATATCTATACATAGAGCCCAAGAACTACACAAGGTTGGGATGTGGATAGTCAGCGACATATGGAATTTTTAAAAAAAAGGTTTTTAATCCTTGGGAGACAATAAAAAAACAAATTCAAGCTGGTTGAGAGTGAAAAATGCATATGGCAACTGATAATTGAGAGGATCCCAAAGGTGTGGAAGGATGAGCTTACTAACCCAAACCAAATGACAGAAAATGGAGATCAGGTAGGTGTTTATGAAAATTCAAAAAGAGGAACCAGCTATTATCTTTTGAATTACAAGTAGCTTCATGCCCAAATTAAAACACATAGAACAAAAAAAAAACAATGGTTCTACCTAAAGATGTCTAGGCCTATATGGTTGGGAGGCACTCAAGGTATCTTGAAAAGAGTATGGTCGTGCACCATATTAAGGTCAACGGGGAGGGAAGCTAAGTTAATCTATGGAGCTCTTAATGGCTTAAAATTTGACCCAGGGCTTTGGAAGTGGAATGAAAAAGAAAAGATGTTGAAATACATAACAAAACAAGGGAGACAAATGCTAAAGGCCGGGGTAAGCTTCTACTCAATGTATTTGACATGTGGAAGTAGGAGCTCCCACCAGATTTCCAACTGAGATGGATGGACATCTGGGTGAAGTGTAGAGCTAAGAAAGATGCTGGTTTCCTTTGGGTGTCGTGGCACCAAGCTTTAGCAGTTAATGCATGGAGTGTGACTACCAACCAAAACATTGTGGTGGATAATCCCTCTTGTGTCCCAGTGACTCCCCAGACATTTGTGCACAAATTTTGGCTATTCCCAAGGGCAAGAAAGGCATAGGAGATGGCTTTCACAATCATGTATTGGTCAAAAACATTGCCTCACATGAAATACACCCATGAACCTCTCAGCCCAGAGCAATGAATGTCTGACCAACAAAAGGCTGCCCAACAACTTAAAGAACTTTAGTTATTTGTGGTCTCTACTCTGGGGGTGTTGTGTTGTGGTGCATTGGGATAGAGAGGAATGATCTAGTGTTCAATGGCATTAGATGGCATAACTCCAAGCTTGAAAGAATCATATAAGAAGGGATGTTGGACTATGGCAAATTAAAGTGGCAGTTCACTATGCATATGGTAAAGAGACACCCAGAGGAAGAGCTAGTCTCTTAGGTAAGTTTGACAAAGTGTGGTGTCCCCATCACACTATTTGTGCAAGGGATGATCATAAAATTGGGTGGTGCTACCACCAACAGAATGTGATTGGTTTGAGTGGTAGCTGGTTGGTTATCTCTGGCTGGGGTTGAGAGTTCCCCTGGTCTCCTTGTTGTATTGGTTCTTGTTTTGCAATGGATTTTGTACATTTGTTCCAAAAAAAGAAAAAGAAAAGTGGCTCCTTGGGTACCCCCCCGCCCCCTAATTCATAGAACTGACAATAGGTAGGTACCAAATAGGGGGCGCAGAGATGCTCAAAAGCGAGAAGCGGTTAGACAGTTGGTAATGGGAATGCTGCGTCCAAATCATGAACGAGTAAAGGTCTCCCTTCTCTTGCTGCATAAAACGCTGTTGGGTTCGCTGTGCTTCCAACGCACTATTGTTTCATTACCAAAAAGCTTGAATCTTTACCTTTCCTCTGTGTCCAAAAATTGGGGCTTTGGAATACTTTTTCGAGTCTGAGGAGTGGGAAGAGAGCAGGCCCAAGATGTTTCTGTATCTGAGCAAGAAGATAAGCATGCCCAATGGCATCAAATTGTGCAGTCTCACCTGGAACTCCGAGCAAGGATGGCTGGCTTGCGGGGGCGAGCTTGGTCTCCTCAAGGCATGTCATCTTCTCTCAACTTCCTCCACGTTTGAGAAGCCAGAGAATGATACATACTCATGAAATTGTTGTAGACCTTTGTGTGGAGTATGAGGGGTTGGAGTTAGGAAGAGAAAACAGGAAATTTTTTTTTCTATTGCAAGAAAGTAAGATGTCAGGGTGATCACCTAACTGATCCATTCATGGAACGACAATGTACAGGTGCTGAAACTGGAGACAGGAGCTGCAGTTGAAGGACCCTGTGCAACAGCTCCATCAAACTTGTCTATGAATCAGACGCTGGAAGGTCACCGTGGCATGGTACTTGCAGTCAGTTGGAACCAGAACTACAGGAAGCTCACGTCCAGTGATGAGCAAGGCCTTATTATTGTATGGGTGCTTCACAAGGTGAGGTTTGGAGGTTGAAGAGGTCTTGCACTCAGTTGTTTGTAGACAAGTTTTGTTATTGAAGACACAAATAATAGATCACCAAATTCTCACAAGGATTAAGGAAGAAAAAACTGTCTTGTGATGCAGCTTTGATGTAACATTTCATGGGTGATGATGCATAGGGCATGTGGTTTGAGGAGATGATAAACACCCGTGAAAGTAGTGTGGTGCGAGATCTACGCTGGTCATGTGATGGGCAGAAAATCTGCATTGTCTATGAGGATGGGCAGGTTCTTGTGGGGAATGTTGATGGCAACCGGTTGTGGGGGAAAGAGCTCAATATCCAATTGGCTTTTGTTGAGTGGTCCCCTGACAGTCGATTCATCCTCTTCTGTACTACTGAGGTTGTAGATCCATGACAACTTCTTGTCTCTCGTTCACTGCTAAGATTGGGATGATCAAAGGCATGGGTGCAAGAGATCTTGCAGTTGTTTGGAGAATTTAAAGCTTTGCTTTGTCTCACATCAACACCTGTTGCTACCATAATTTGCAGGGGACATGTCAGATTCATGACTTCAATGGAAACTTTGTGGCACAATTGTGCATGCATTTTGGAGTCAAGGGAAGCACTACTCCTGATATTGTTGGGATTGACTGGTACAATGGATTGGAAGGCCATATTGATCCTGGTGCTCCAACTTTAGCCCTAGCATTTCTGAATGGCAAACTCCAGGTAATTTTTTTGCTCAACAAAACTGAGTCACAAATGGGCACCCCTGTATATAAACTTTATACAATAAACCTAGTGATGACAAGCAGATGAGGATCTTGAGCAAAATTTATTCAACCAAAGCTCCTATTTCTCTCCTCAAGTATTCCCAAAGAGTCACCTGAGCCTACTGAATCTGTTGAGCTTTTAAGGTGGAGGTTCAAACTGGACCCAGCTATCAATGTTTCTTTATTTTTCTAGCCAACTTGGCTAAACATGTTTCTTGATGATGGTGTTTATGAGGGGTAATGGAGCAGCTCATGAGACATGAATTAGATGAAGAGTCAATCCTCTTGGACTCTAGAATGGCAAACTCATGTATTAAATGGAGTCCTGATGGTGGAGTATTAGCAGTTGCTGGTTCTACACAAAGAGATACCCCCAGCTCCATGGTGCAACTTTACTCCTCTAATGGCAACCATCTTCGCACACTCCAAATACCTGGGACAAGAATAAGGTCTGCTCATTCTATATTAGTCTTATCACACCAAAGTCATCCATGCATTTTATTTTAGTATTATCACACCAAAGTCATTAGTGTAGGTGAGAATCACTCCAATGTTGGCAAATCCCATTAATGGTTTCCCACATTGATCAAAAGTGTGTCTCCAAGTTTCTCCCTTTTGAATTCTCCATTGCTGTTCCTTTCTTCCTCTTCCTTTCTGTTGTCTACTTCTTGTCCCTTTACACTTCTATGTTTTCTTTCAGGGCTTTTTGTTTGTTAATGTTTGTCTGATTACCAACTGTTGTTTCTGAGTATTCTTGTATTTCCAAATTTGTGAGAGTAATCAGTTGAAATTGTTTTCAGATTGACCCAAGTTGAGAATATGGGGGTTCTCAATACTCAATACAATCTCTGCTAACATGTGAAAGCTCTTCTAACACATTGAAATGCTAATGAGACTTATATCATGTGTCAGTTCTCGTTACATAGCTGCTTCCTGTGGTGTTGTTTACAGTGCTGTTTCATGGGAGGGAGGAGGGCTGAGACTGGCACTTGCAGTAGATGCATACATATACCTTGCAAATATAAGACCAGAATACAAGTGGGCCTTTTCTGGTAACAGCACCTGTGTCTATGAGTTCAAAAAGAAGGACCGTGGAGAACACTCTGTGATGTTTTGGGACATAAGAACTTGTGAAAGGTAAACTCAGATCATTTGCTTTTGTCACTTCCAAAATGGTAGGAGTTCTAGGACCTTATATAACACAATATGTGAAATGAGCATCCTTTGCAGAAGCACAAAAACACTGTTAGATACGGAGTTGCACAATTGTATAATAGCTAACAAATGACAAGAAGTGCAAATGTACAAATTATACCAGCAGATCATGATTTGCTTCTGGACCTGTACTGGTTGGTGATACCAGGAACTGCAAGTATGTGAATCACTTGGTAGCAGTATGTGGGGGAGGTCAGCATAGTGTACTGGCCACCCTGGTACATTTCTGACAAACTCCTGAAATCCTCAGTGTCTTTCTGACTGTCATCCAGGCATCTTGACTTGATCAGTAAGAATCTCTTGCTGTTTGGGAGTAACGTTGTGTAGGATCTGAGTTCATTACTTTGTTCTTATGTCCCTCTCTTTTACCCCTGTGGCAGTGTTAGTCCATATGGCTGCACTAGACAGATGCTTATCAACGGAAAAGTATCATGTTTGGGACTACTGCAGAAAATTGGGATTACAAATGAAGAGAACATGCACCCATCATGACAGTAATGTCACATGTGGAATTATGGATGCATGTGCTCATTTCTCTCTATTGGAAAATGTTATTGGTGAGAGCACCTTCTCACCTAGTTGAAAAAGTACTATGCTGTGCAGGGGCAGGAATCAGAGCAGTTTACACTGATTCTCTGCAACTCTATTGGCAGTCCAGTGGATTCCAAGTATATTAAATTGGAGCCCCTCTTCTTGGCCATGAATTCTGTAAGAAACTTAGCTAGCAAGACTGTGTTTGTTAAGCCCACTATCACAAAAACAGGAACAGATTAAATCAATATGAGATGAGAGAAGGGTATGAGTTCTTCAGAAAATGGAGAATGAAAATACAAGTAGAAGAAGGGGGGTTTGAGGTTGATGGAGTTCCAAGAACTGACTCCCATTCCAGCACTATGTATTTGTGGCATCAGAGAATAGTGTGTATGCCTGGGAGTACCAGACCACTGGCATCCACTTTGCTCCTGGAGTGAAACAGATAGTGCAAACAGCTGAAGGTGCAGCTGAGCGTACCTTCCATATTGATGGACAGCTTCATTCTGACCCTGATCTGCAAGTACGTATTTATCACATATATCTGATGCCTGTTGTTTTGAAGTAGCATCACAGTGAAGTGAAACTTTGGTCATGACTTGTGTTTGTTGGCTTCAGCTAAAAATATCTACTAACACACTGCAAGTTCACTTTGTGAAATCCACAATCTGTTTTGCACACACATGCAGGATGATAGAAACGAATGCATGGACCATATCTGTTGCATCTGTTGTTCAGAGACAATTTTGATGGTGGCTCGTGAGTCTGGGATTGTGCATCAATACAGTCTGCCAATGCTGACATTGGAAACAAAAGATCTCTTACATTGCAGGCCTCAAGGTAGTTTTCACAAGGCTTTTCTCGATGGTCCATGCAGCAATCAGTGAAGCTGAAATTGTTATCTTACATGATTCAGGAACATGAATGATGCCCAGCTACAGTCTGGTAAAAAAAATCTGGTCTAGTCATAACCATTTACAAACGTCTTCAGTAAGCCCTCTGTAAGCACCAGTAGAAATTTGAAGACCAGCATTGGGTTCTATCCAACTTCAGAGTCTATCTAAAGAATGGCCCTAATAGAATGACTTGTCTTCAATGCTCATTTGATCCTGATGTCTAGAGTTGTTCAGTAAGTTCTAATGTCTACATGGTTTTGAAATCCATAACAAGAGACTATGCATGTGTCTGGAGGGTATTCCAAGTTTTTGTCTTGCAAAGTGTTCCCCTTCTTTCTTGATAGGTACTGAGTGTACTTGAGCGGGGCATGAAGTCATTTGCAGTTATGGAGCTGAATTGCAACTGTACTCGACTCTCAGTCATTGACATGAATGCTGTCCTCAGTTTCTATGACCTCAATACCCAAGCTTCAGACACAAATGAGGTACATTACAATCCCATTTTAGACAAAGCAAAACAGGATGATGACCATCCAGAACCTAGGGGTGATAGATTTGACATTATGGATTCCAAGCCTTCAATCCATAGTGGAACATATCAAAACAGTTGTCAAGATTATTTTGCTCAGAATTCCTTCAGATGTGTGCTTGAAAATGACACCAGAAGTCCATGCAGATCTCATGTTTATGCAGGAAGAAGCCACCTGATAAAGTTAGAAGGTTCAGGGTTAGGGTCTCAAGTTCTCATCCTTCCTCATACATGTGAGATCCTGATTCTAGAAACAGCATTTTTGCTTGAGAGCCCATTGGTTTGTAGATTTCTCAGAGTTTTTTTTATTTAGGGGAAACATGATTGTCTCTCATCACATCATAAGAAGAGACTACAGATTTTAGAACTCAGTTGAAATGTGGGCCCAGCTGTGTGTGCAGCAAAGAATTGAAACCAGTTATGATTGCAAAAAAGTGCTGGACTTTGAGCGCAAGGATGTGTGGAACATGAAGTGGGCAGATGATAACCCAGATCTACTTGCAGTCATGGAAAAAACTCGCATGTATATTTTGCGGGGAACTGACCCTGAGGAGCCTGTCTCTTCCTCAGCCTATTTGTGCAGCTTTCATGATCTACAGGTTTTCCACCTTACTCTTTGTGGCTGCTTTACATGCTGGGGAATCCCATGGAGTTCCAGTTTAAATTGATCTGCCATGTATTTCATTGCAGATTCAGGCAGTTCAACTGGATGAAGTCATGCAACAACCTGAGCAACCTGGCAAACAACATGTTTTTAGTCATGAAACAAAGACACTGCGTGACATGCAACAGATGCTAAGAGCTGTTGATATCCAGGATGCCTATTCTTACATAGAGGAGCATTCCCATCCACGACTTTGGATCTCCTTGGCCAACCATGCTCTTGAGAAACTTGATCTTTCCTTCACTGAAAAGGCAAGTGTTAGTGCAATCAGTTCCAAGGTCCTGTAAGTGTCTTGCGAGTTGAGGGTGAAATCTGGCTAGCACCTTTTGGACACTCTTATGATGTTGTGAGATTACATGGTGGATGGCTCCAGGCATTTGTGAAGTGCAAGAGTTACTATGGTGTACAGTTTGTGAAAAGCCTCCACATTTTGAAGGACAAGTTCAAACAGAAGGCAGAGGTGTTTCATGCTTCTTTCTTTTGCTCCAATTCATATTACCCAGGTTGAAATGAATACCCCATTAGTGAACTTGATGAGCTAGTACTTTGTCTCCCATTTTGGTGAAACCTTGGATAAGAAGCACAATGAAGGCCCTCAAATGTTGAAGCTTGAAATCTCTAAACAGGCAGTTGCAGATACTGTTATCTTGATCCCAAATGCCAGAGATGTTGTTATATGTGCAATAACTAGTTTACAACCAAACCCTGAAGTCCTTTGGGGCCTCCAGGTTTGTGTGTACTTCAAAAGGTTTGATGAAGCAGAGCAAATTTATTTGGATATGGACAGAAGTGATCTTGCGGTTGCGCTACGTGTGAAGCTGGGGGATTGGTTTTTGTGAGCTCCTGGATCTCTCTCTCCCTTTATTAATGGTCAGCAATGAGCCCTTCATGAACAGAAACAGATCACAAGGATAAGTCAGAGTTGGCCTTTTTATTAGGGGATAATACTATATGTTTATGATGATCTTGTTGGGTTGCTACGTGGGTGAGTGTAGGGTGGAAAAACTGATACAGAATGGTGCTGGAGATGATTTGCTTCTTGAGCTTACTTGGAACAATATAGGAGACTACTTTGCTGACCGAAAAAACTGGAGCAAAGCAGCCACCTACTTTGCCAAGGCTGAGAACCCAGACAAGTTGGCTGATTGCTATTATGCACTTGAGAATTGGGGGGCCCTTGCAAAGCTTATGGACACCATCCATGATGGGTCACCCCTTCTTCTCTCAATAGCCAAAAAGTTTGCCAGTGTGGGCATCTGCAAGCAAGCAGTAAAGGACTTACTTCATTAACTTTAGCCAAAGATTGAATGACCTCCTATGAAAACCATTGCTCAGTGCTTCCTCCTCTCTGAACATGCTTCATAGATGGCCACAAATAACATGGGAAATTTTTAAGCTGTAACTGGATTATCATGGTCAATTTGTATTAGCATGATTGACTCATTTGCTGTCATGCAGATGATAGGTTTTGTTAGAGGAGGGCAAATAGAGATGGCCATTGATTGCTGCATGGAGCTCAACCACTGGGACAAGGCTGTGAAGCTTGCAAAGAAACATGACTGTGAGAATATTGTGGAAAGTGCCATTATGAAATACACTAAGTATCTTTTGCAGAGTGGGAACCTTCTGCATGCTGTTGATGTTTATCGCAAAGGAGGTCAGCACTTGAATGCTGCCAAAGTTCTGAACCAACTTGCTAGACAAATGGCTGCAAAAAAGGTACATTTTTTCCCTCTCCTAATTTCAGTTTGAGATTTGCTGTTTGACTGTGATTGTCTCTCAGAATCATGAATATGCAAATTTTCTTAATATCATTTCAAGTGTTCACTGTATACAACTTGATTTTTTTGTAGACATGACCATTGTGAAACTCTTTTCCTGTGATGGGTAGAAATTCACCACCTCAGATAATAGGATGCCACAATCTCACCAAAAATTCAGCCACCATTCAGCACACTACTAGCTAGTTGCTTATGGAATAGGTTTTTGTGCATCAAAGGATGGAGAAGAGCAAGCAAGCAAACGAATATTGATTGTGGTACAATGGGCAGGCAAGTCCCTTGGAGGTCAAGAAGTTCTACGTGTTGGCTGCCCTGGAAGTAGAAGCATACCGAGCTTCAATTCTTACTTCACAGGTAATTCCCCTTGAGATCTTTGTTTCAATTGCAGAAGCTATGTGATATTGCTGCAAAAACGAACACTATTTGAGTGAGTAAATTGACATAGTGAAGTAAAATCACTCCAGTGCTGGAATGGGCAACCTTGCACAAGTAGATCCATCAGCTGCTTCTTAGACAAGGATAAGGTTAGCAATTTATTAGGTCAGCATTGGGGTTGCATGAAGCAGGCTCACACGTCTCATTCAAAACCATTGCTAGGAAAGACAGCAGTGGCCACAACTCTTGAAGGCCTCATACAGGTAGCACTCTGAGCTTGTGCGCAATATCTGCTAGAATCTGGACTTTTGACCTCCTTATCAGGTGTCAGTTCTTCCCTCAGAATGTGAGTAGTTTAACTAAGGTTTTCAAAGAAGATACATGCTGATGAGAAAGTGAGGTTAAGCATTTAATTATTTTGCTGTGGAGACTACTTTGTAGGATCGTAGTGTCAATCTGAGGCTGCATATTCTCTTGCCTTTGCATGTAACCAACATGAGAGGCACATGTGGCAATCTGATGGGGACTGACAAGAGGATAGAGACAAAGATGGTTGCTGCTTTTACATTTTCAGATTATGCCTCTCTGCTCATTTTCTGTTGAGCTTTCAGCATGATGCAGCCACTAGTATGGAGAGGTCACTGGAGAATGCATGGCATGGGGCAGAGGCTTATCATCTTTGGTTGTTAGCACATCGAGAACTATATGCTGGTCACTTTGACCAGGCCATGAAGGTCTGATATATGCCATCTCACCTTACCTCTGCAAACCTTTGTCAAGCCTGTAGTCAGCATCTAGGTTGAGGGGGTCTGTTGCATGTGCAGGACTTCATAATCATCATATGTGAAACACCCCCCACCTCATGCATTTTGTGAAGTATCCAGCAGAAAACCACTATTTTCTTCTCTCTGGTGGCATTATTTTTCAGCCCTGTAAATCCTTTACCAAGGAAATTATTGCATTGATCTTCGATCAAAGGCACACATGCCCTCCATTGATTAGGTGACCTGGGTGCCATTGGGAACACTCTATTCTCCTGCTGGGGCATCCACTGTTGCCAAAGATTTGAGGAGGGTTTAGATTCAGTGCTGGGAGTGCCAAGGCTGAAGAGAAACTGAAGTACCTTGTACTGCAATATTGATGAGCTGCAGGCTGCATGGTGGTTGAGAGACTATGAAGATGTGTTGGAGATTGCTGACATTTACTCCCTGATTGCCCTGACATCCTTCTACAGTAAGGTAGCTCACTTCCTTAGTCTGGCTTGTATTGTCCATAATTTACCATGTGAGCTTTCTGAAATCTCTGGTGTCGCTCTCTCAGTAATGTGCCAGTGGAAAATATATTTGTGTTCTGTTAATTCTGGCTCATCCTCAACCATTGCATTGGACATACTACTGATGCCCAATGCATTCCACCTGGATTGTCTACCTGCTTGTTACCTCTGCACCATTCCTCATTATGTTCTTTGAAGGCTACTGACTTTTGTAGACTTTTGTATTGTACTATTGTATAGCACTATGCAGAATGCAGCAAGGCATTTATCAAGCTGGAGTCGCTCATGAACATCCCAGAGAAAAGGAAGAAAGTTTACGCACAGCTTGCATTGTCCATATTCATGCAGTTCTCCCCAGTTAGCCTTTGCAAAACTTCCAGTCGTACTTGCCGGAGTTGTTTTTCTCCTGTTCAGGTTCTTCTTATCCCAAATGCACACCACAAATTCCAGCTGAGTATATTTCTTGTTTAAGGTTGGTGATCATGAGTGAATTTGTGTAGATGTAGTAGATAAGCTGACAATTTCAGCAACATGGAATTGTGCACAGTATATATAACAAATTGTGCACAATACCACTAATGTTTTCATGCTTTGGTCCCCACTTGTCAGCTGGGTTCTTCATTAGCTTTAGTGTAGTGCAAAGCTGTTGGGTAGTGGAAATTCCCAAGATAACAGCCTAGGATGATGAGGTGGTTTGTCATGAACTTAAGTGAACTCGCATGTAGATCATGAGGCGTAAAAAGGGGAGGGTTCTTACACCTACTCCTTAGAAGGAAGTATCTTTCATCTATGAATAGGTACAACATCTTTTTTTGTGACAAATTTTCTAAAAATTTGCCATGTTTCCAAACATCATTCAAGCAAGTAGTTAGGATATAAAAGGATTTTAATAATTTTTTACTTTCATAGCTGATCTATAGCCAAATGTGGTTAAATCTCCTTGTGGATGACCACCAATGAAGCAACATCACAAAATTGAAACAAAATTTTTGAATTAGTGCAATTTCCCTCAGTTTTTGTAGGTGTAAAAAACCACCTCTTTTTCCAAGAGGGATATTGATAACAAGGTGCTCTCCAAATGCATTTAGAATTTTCCAAAGTTCTTTATGATTGTCAAAACATGCTTCTTGTCACAACATTTAGACTCCACTTTCTCTGAGAAATTTGAACATGTGTGAGTATTATTGACAGGAACTGGAGACCAAATGTACAAACTCAAGATGTGAAGCCTCATTTGTTGTTTGCATGGTCAGTGGAGGCCTTATTGTGAATGAAGAAAGTTTACAATGTAGTGTGTGCAAACATTATTTCATAGCATCCAAGTTGAGGCCTCATCGACATTGCCCTCTTTGCCATTGTTCCTTGGACATTGCTAATGCCTTTGCATTGAATCCCAAAGGGGTAATAAGTGTTTGACATTTTTACTGGATTTATGAGAACTTAGATGTTTAGAAACTTTTGCATATTGAATTCAAGTAGTATCCCATTTCACACAACAAACAAGGTGTAGATCCAAAAAATTAACTTTCGAGAAAAAAATATGACTTGAAATAACTTTTTTTCAAAATAATTTACTCCAACATAAGACTAGTTTAGAGGTTGTGAGGAAGCATTTATCAGGAAATATCTTAAATGTTTTTCGGAACCCATACAAGCCTACTTTATAATCCCCTTAGAGGGAGGGGTGGCATTCTTCAATATTTTATAAAACATTTAAAATAAAAATGTTATGAAATAATGATATATTTTTAAGCATATCATCATAATGAATTATAAGCACCTTAATTACATTCAACTAAATTACATATTTTATTTTATTTTCAATAACTTGAAATATATATTTTTTGCATGTTACCTAGTTGGAATAAAATGAAAGATCTTATAAGGGTGATCCTTCAGTCTTATAGTTCTCATGCTTTGTGAATATAATCAGTAGCAAATTTTCTAAACTTTCACAAGCTTACGAATTGATGATTGGTTTTCTTTAAACAAAAATTCAATCCTTAAACAATATCTTATCACAAAACTATGTTTTTTTTTTTTGATAAATTGTAAGTCCTACCCACTGTAAATTGTATCAACATCCAATGTTTAACTCTTAGATTCTTCTCATGAAGACATTATAGTTTGAATGTACAACAATGTGCATCAGTTTTCCATAATTGATTCAATGTCAAATTTTCAAAAATTGTTTGTGACATCATTAATATTCATGAAAAAAAGAAATGTTAGCAAAAAGTGTTCATTTTAATTATTCATTTTATTAACAATATTTTTATTATTTATTTAGTTATTTATGATTCAATAATAATGATTAGAATAATTAGTAAAGATATTTAATAAATTATTATATAATCTCAAAAATTATTATTACTTAGTGTTACTATTTTAAAAATATTTTGTCTTTATTTTTTCTTATTTAGTATTTATTATATTAATTCATAATAGTTCCAACAAGTTAGATAGAAATATGAATAATAATAGTTAAATAACTAGCCTAACATAACTACTAGCTACAATATTATTATTATTAATGTTGTTGTAATTATAGAAAATTATTAATTATCACTACGTTATAATAATAATTTATCTATGAAGAAAGGTTGTTTGTTTGTTTTGTTTTGTTTTGTTTGTACCAATGAAATCCACCATACCAAAATGCTTCAGATTGCATTCTTGGTGTCTTTTGAAAACTTTCAATGAGAAGGGGTGCATGGGCTTGGTTCCATGATGTTTAGACTTGCAATGCAAAAGTTCTTGAATATTGAATGATTTCTTCATTGAAAATTAAATTAA
>Ga0116231_10002876_pt1 | contig 35902 bp, 22 predicted proteins | sample S1TSphgellanicum_2_FD_89695 | JGI IMG/M metagenome (GOLD analysis project Ga0116231, IMG submission 89695) | Host-associated microbial communities from peat moss isolated from Minnesota, USA - S1T2_Fd - Sphagnum magellanicum MG | ecosystem: Host-associated > Plants > Peat moss > Unclassified...
GGGGGGGGGGGGGGGGGGGGGGGGGGGGGGTATGTCAGTTATTTCTTGGAATGGCCCGTTTCGCCACGTAGGAAAAGAAAGTACGTTCCCATCGTACCCAATAGGGCACGAACGCATGCTTTCCCATCACTGTGGGGCACTTCTGTGAATGAATGAATGAATGAATGAAAGATGCCCTCCGGTTATCATACCGGATATGCACCACTCACCTAGCGGCCACTTTTTAAAATTTTCAAACAATCGGTGTGGCTATATAACCACGGTTCCCAAATTTTCAAGAAAAAAAAAAAGTCTAAGAACCGGTGCGTTTTTTTACCAATTCTTTCGTAAAACCTTTGGTTCTTCTTTTGAAAGAACCGGAACCGATGATTCTTTGATTATGGGGAAAAAAATTCAAAGAACCGGAACCAACACTGGAACCAACCACCATTAGCGGGTTACTAGAAGGGTGGTTCTTACCATTTGTTCTCACGGTTCTCAAAAAATCAATGAACTAAAATATGGAATTGGCAGTTCTTTATATTTTTCCAATTTCCCATAGTCATGACTTTTTGAAATGGCAGAATGTCGTTGAGTTTTAAGGTTTCAGGGGTCATCATCAGGGGTCATTGCTGCTTCAGTGCCGTGTCGTGCCTTGTAGGCACGGGTTACCACTAATATGGGTTAAACATTATAGTTGTAAGTGTCACCAACTTAATTACAAGTTATTTACAGCTACTTTCCATTACCCATACTATATTAACCTAGTTTACCTACTAACTATATCAAATATTATAAATAACAAAATTGAATAAGCAATAATATATTATTATTACTTCACTTATTATAAATATTACTAGTTATAATTTTAAAATATTTAATAATAATAATAATAATAAGATTATCATTAAATTCTTATTGTACTTAGTGGCTAGCTTAGACTAGCTATATTTTCATAATTATTTTTCTTACTATCTCACTTGTTATAGCTTTTATTATCAAATTTTAGATTCAAATAAAAATATTCCAAATTGAAATGTCCATTTTTAGGCTCAATTAATAATTTTCTGAATTGAAATATTACTTTTTACATTCGAAAATAATAATTCAAAATTCAAATCTCAATTTTCAGATCAAATAATGTTTGTGAATTAAATATAAATTTTCACAATTGAAATATCAATTCTCATATTCAAATAAAAAATTAAAAATTCAGATTTTTAAAAAAGAATTGAAATAGCAATTTTCCGATTCAAAGAACAATTTTTGAATTCAAATAATTATTTAAATATTGAATGAAATAGAAATTTTCAAACTCAAATATTTTTCTTCAAATTCAAAACATTTCTAAAGAATTGAAATAGCTATTTTAAAATTTAAATACATTTTTTTCAGATCATTTTTTTAAAATTTAAATTAAAAACTTTCTGAATTGGAATAATAGTTTTCAGATTCAAATAAGTTTTTTGAGTTCAACTGATTTTTTTCAGAATTGAAATAAATAATTTAAATTCTAATGAAATGTTTTCCAATTGAAAGAACAATTTTCATATTAAATTAAAAAAATTCAGAATTGAAGTCAAATTACTTGCAAAAGTAGTCACAACTTGTGACCTCTATGTATCTATATATACCTTTCAAGTATACTAGGGTGTTTTCAAATATATTAAAGTATATTTATACACTCATGTGTTTATGTTGTATTTTGGTCATGTTAAATATACATTTCATATGTATTGTGGGTTGCTAGGTGAGTTAGCCAAATAAGGTTTAGGGTTTATGGTAGATTAAATTAGTAGGTAAACAAATAGGTAGGGGTACCCATTAACTAAGTACTATATTTAATACTTTTCATAGTTACTAATAATTACATGTTAATTAATTAATTTTAATAATTAATCAATAGTAATTAAATGATAAAACATTAAAAATAAATAAATAACATATGAATCATTAGTTAGTTAATTAATAATCATTAGTTATTAGATAAAATAGTTAATAATTGTTGAAAAATTATTACTATTGATTTATTAGTAGTAATAGATAGTAGGTAGGTTGATAAATGGGTAGGTGGGTTGGTAATTACTTACTAGCTAATTAATTAACTAGTTAGCTAATTAGTTAATTAATGAATTAACTATTTTTAATTAATTTTTTCCTTACATATTAGTTATATAATTTACAAAATTGAAAAGTAGAATAAAAGATATGGGATTAAAAAAATTGTTGTCATTTAGTTTGCAAATAAGTTGCTTAGTTGTAATTTATGTTGTAATTTGAAAGTTTATTCAATATGTTTTGTCCTCCATTTCCATCTTGTAAACTATATAAGGAAGGTGTTTTATCTTGAATTTTCATATTAAAGAACATGTATCATTTGGGTTGGTCTAATCAAAGAGGTTTAACTGTAAAATCTAAACCCAAAATTTAAAAAATTGTTTAGTTTTTTACCCCTTAATTACCTATTTCTCTTACCTAAGTAAGTAAGTTCCTACTAACCTACCTAATCTTATTTACCTACTTACCTAGATATTGATTTAAATTTACTTTGGTCAAATTTTAATTTAATTTTCATGAATTTTGCCCAAATTATGCCATGTGGCAAAATCCCATCATAACAAATTATTGCAAATCATTTGAAATAGACGAAAAGGATTCAATTTATATTTTCAAAACAAAATTACAAGAGAATTTATTATGTTACCAAGTGGCAATAATTGTGTGAATTACATGTTAGGTACAAAAATTTGGACTAATGTACAAGTTGCATATGGATAATCAATGAATGAAAGCACATGTGTTGATTGTATACATTATCCATTTGAAATGTGTTAATGTGATGGCGAGTCATCATTTAAGACTAGATGTTAAATGCAACTTCACTAATGCAACTTATTTATAGTCACAAATTCATACTTTCTTTTAATGTTTGGCACCAATATAACGCTTCTTCCTTATAAACATAAGTATATAGAAATCCCCCATGACAAAACTTTGAAACATATATCAATTTTGGCTTCTAAATTGTTACTTTTCCCATATATCATTAAAACCACCCTCATCACCGCACCAATTCACTATTGCTCTTTCTCACACTTCCATGCCACTAGACCTGATAAACTATATCATATCCCAATATGGTTTAACCCACTTTTATTATTCGTAACCATTCACTTGTTCTATTTTGTTCAAATTTTTTTAATCATCACACATGTGTGATGTATATTTGGTGCCCTTGACTTTGTGTACAACATACAATGGATGGGACAAGGCTTTGCATACCCACCTCCAACAAAAGCCCCAAAAGCCCATGAATGGGTTCAATTTGTTGCAACCTTCCACCCACATTCATCTTTCACTATATTCCTCATTCTACACTAAGATTGGACCACCACCATAGACCATATCATTCAACCACACATTAATATCCAAACCTTGTGCCATTAGCCATGCAACATATTAAAATATAACAAATCTCCCACATTTCTTCATACTTACATAAAATTGAGCCCAATGCCATTCTCCTTGTATGTGTCCATTGACTCCCCACCATCCCACCTCTTTTCTCAAACCATCATCACTCTCCACCATAGTCATATCAAACAAACTATCCATGTGCATCTCAACATGTCAACCTTCACCAACACAAATGCTTCAATCCCACATGCTCTTGTTTAAAAAGTGGAAACAATGTTCCTTCCCCACCCAAACTAGTTTACCTTTTTCCACCTTCCCCTCCTATACCCACCTTCACCCCTAAAGTTCCCCATGTCACAAAGCATATGCATCAATGGTTTTGTCATCAAAAACAAGAAATCCACTTGCTTGTGATATGGTTTTTTTTCCCCATCTTGAAATATTCATGTATCATTTGAACTCCTAGGTCATTTTTAGATCCACCCATTAATTTTAACACCACAAATGGCTATTTTGTTTTCAAAATGCCCAATATATGGGCAATTGTCATAAATGTCTATTATGGCCAACTCTTTTCTTGTCCATGATGTGCAAATTATGTGCTTCACACCCATGTTGACACTTGCTCACACCTATTATTGTCTTGCCAATATCTTGTAATTCATAATTTATGCATAGATCGACATAACAAAGTTTTATGACACATTCAAATTGAATTCCTCCTCACACATCATGTTAATAGTTAGAAATGTTTTGTTAATGATTTTGTTTTAATAATTTCCCATTGTCCCCCCTTAGCTTTTATTGTGCTTATGGTCCAACTCAAAATGTTCTTTCCTTGCCATATTATGTATAAATATCCATTTACTAAATGGCCTCCCCACACATTCCCTTACCCCTCTTAGTTTTACCCCTTCTATTCACATCCAATTCATTGAATTGACATATTACCATGATTAATTGTTGGAAAATGTTATGAATAAAAAATTCAACAAATACAACTTTCTTCTTAACATAATTTGTTTATTGGATGACTAGCTGAACCCTTCCTACTATGAAATTGGTCAAAGAAGAGGAGTTCACTTACACACATCTTCCTTTTTACAAGCATGATTCCAAGTCCCACCCTCACACATCAAAAATTTACAAATCCAATTACACTTAAACTCAATTAGATCATTATCTACCATCATCTTCAATAAACATAAACTTGGATCTTGGCCACCCCTTTATGTTGATTCACATAGTTGTTGATCTCTCCCCCCCCAACCCCCAAAACCATTCCCCACTCTTTTGTCCCCTCTCCCCCATTTATATATATTTGCTACACATGCCAACAACAATAGGAAGGTGAGGATCTAAAGTAGCTTGCAACTTGCTCTTAAAAAATGCAAGAGATGAAAAACATTTCTCATCTTCTACACTCCTTAGAATGTGGATTATGGCCATTTGTGCCAACTTAAGATACTTAGGGAAAAAATGCGTGAGAACCTGAGATGCATCAATTGTTTTCCAAATTCAGGTCAATGGATTCAAATCAAAAGGTGGCTACATGGTAGCTTTAAACTTGATTTTCATACATAACTTAAACATCCCTTACTATACATCTAGCCCCCAACGATTAAGCAATGATGCAACCAATGAACTTGAGCCTCCGAACCCCAGAAGTTTTGGCTCATGGTACTAAGCTTTCAGTACTTTTAGATGTTTGGTAAAACTATCATCACAATTGGGTTATAGCCAATACTGTGGACAAAAATGCCCATGGCATCAAGCAAGGTGCACTAGGGGAAGCGGTTGTCCAACTTTTTGATCAGTTGGGTAGTTGCAGATGTAAACCAACAAAGACAATTGAAAAAAAAATAAAAATAACAACATACCTTGAAAGCAAACAAGGCAGTTACACCCACAAACCAACAAAGAGAAATTTAAAATAAAAAATTGTAGCATAGATTGAAAGAAAACAAAACTTGAAATTCAAAACACATCAAGATGAATAAAAAAGAAAATAGGGTTAAAAATTTACTTGAACATTCTAACTTCAGCTACGAAATCAATTTTTGAAAAAAGTCCCGAGTCACAACTATCTTACCCTTCAATACAGGGTCATTATGCATGGCCCAAATTTTATCACCATTCACATTGAAGGCAAATTGTTCACTAGTGTCATTCAAGTTTGCCACCCATTTCATGCGGATGTGGGCATGGATACAATCCAACAAACCTTTAAATGCCTAGAATTCATCATTGGAAAATGATGGTTACCATCATTGTACAAATAATAGAGCTACCCCTAGTAGACTTTTATTATAGCCACTAGATCACATATAAAGACATCATGTTGTTATGCAAATTACACAAGAGAGTCGATGCTTTCCAACAAAGGCATGATGTAACAAATTCCCAACATGCAATAAGGATCAGCAAGTAATGTTATATTAGCTTGCAAATGCAACCAAACTGTCAATTAGAAAATGCAAAACACATTGCAACAAATAACATACAATGCAAAAAACATATAAAAGTTTAGGGTACAAAGTTACCTTGGCAACTTGGTTGTTGTTGCTATCCATAGACATCTTGGCTAGAAATGGCATATAATCTAACAAAATTTTCCTTAGAAGATCTAAGAGAGATATCCAACAAGGTTTCATGTTCTTGAACATTTAAAGCCTTTTTGTTTCCATCATGTTAGTAAAATTAATTAACTCAATGTTATTAATTATTCCCAAGGTAGACAATGTCTTGAATACAAGATTACGTTTATGAGCCATGTAATGAACCCCAATGGAAAAAGATGCATAAATTGTGTTTATTTGTTTAATGACCCTAGTTTTAATACCCTTGAATGTACTTACCCCATTAGCCCCAAAACAAAGTAGCTTCTTAATTATAATTGTAGAACTTAAACCTTCACCATTTTGTAAGGCTTCCATGATGACAATAGTGAGGTTGTCAACTCTTGCTCCATAAACAATTACTTGAAGAGAGATCATCATGGGAAGTTTCACCCAATTTTGCATCACATAAGCATGTATGGAAATTCCATCTTTCGTTATCAATGGTGTCCACTTCATCACATTCAAAGCTTCATAGTTAAAAGCATAAAAAATTCCAAAATTTTTGTTAGTCATTTGGACATACATGAATTTAGTCATGACCCAACGAAAAGAATCAAACCTTGTTGCATTTAAGGTTCTTAGGCACACCAAGGAAAAAGTAAAAAGGCTTCCTTTTTTCATATCCATCGTAGGATGGTTAACTTTTAAGATTTGAAATTAGGTTGCAAACTAGACTGTTTTCCTCTCCAGCTCCAAATGGGTGTTCTTATTGACCTATTGTAAAATAGTTGTATGTGCTCTAGTAGAAAACAAAGTTTGGTTTTACTTATGCTTGCAAGATTTGATGTTATACCATTCACCTTTCTTGATGTTGAGTTTTAGCAAAAACAATTCTACTTTCCTCCTACCCTCATGTTTCATCAAAATATCCCACTTGGGAACAAGTAAACAAGGTTTCTTGATAATTGTGGTGCAAACCTTGCATTTCACATTATAAAACACCCCATTAGTAGCAAGAACACCTTTAGCCCTTGAGGGAGCTTTACAACTCACTTAAGTTGAAATTTCCTCGTGAGATCATATGATGTCACAAACACCACCATCACCCATCACTTGCATCAACATAGTCACCTATATCATCATTTGCATTAAAAAATTTCAAGAGATTGTGGATTACCCACCTTTTGAGCATCTTGTTGAAATTGTGGACCACCCACCTCTTGTCAAAGTTTTCATTTTCATTTTTTTTTTCGCCATGTCCATTTCAAGAGAAAAAATAGTTTCGTCCAGGGAAGAAGTTATTGTTGGCCTTAGGCATATGCAACAAGAAAATCAATATCTTCATGAATCCATTGCACATTTACAAGGAAACCAAACATCAACAATGTTTGGAAGCTGTCCAAAGGAGCCACAAATCAACCTACTCAATAAATTTGATTGCAAGCACTCAAAATTTTGCAGTTTCGTCAACCAAGTACATTTCATCATCTAACGTCATCAACATTGTTATCCAAATGATTGGACTTAAGTTGGACTCATTGGCACCTTATTATTAGGCACAACTTTAACATGATTTACACCTTTTTTGGAACGTCAATCTCCTCTTCTAAACAACTTTGAAGCATTTCTTGAAAAAAATTGGTGATTTTTTTGGTGATTCAGACAAAGAATATACAACAATAAACAAATTACGAGCTTTTCACTAAGGATCATGCATAGCTTCTATGTACGCTTCTAAATTTAAGTAACTAGCATGTGAGATTTCATGGGATGAGGCTACCCTCATGAGCCAATTTCAATTTGGACTATGTAGAAATGTGAAAGACCTTATGTTAACCATGCCTAATCCCACAACCTTGAATCAAGCAATCATGCAAGTTATGCGTTATGATAACCAACCTTTTGAATGTCAACAAGATAAGTGTTGGGAACCATCACCAACATTGAAACAATTCACGCCACCCATGTCGCAACCCAAACATATGGTGTTTGCAACTAATGACGACCCAATGCAAATTGACAAGACACAATTCAAACCACTCATAAAACGAGAGAAACAACATCGACATGTAAAAAATCTCTATTATATTGTGAAGAACTAGACCACATAGTTAGTGCTTGTCTAAAGAAACATGTTCAACATGCAATGCGCACCATAACTTCTACCATTACCCAAGGGTTAGAAGAGAAGGGAAATGAGGACGTTTAGTTTCAATAGGAACCTCAATGTATCATGCGTTCAAAACAATCTTACCTTGTCTTTATAATTGGCACCTTGTTTTTTGTTACCCATCATGATCAAGGGTGGTAAATCCATGACTATGCAAACCCAAGCACTTTTTGACTCAAGGGCATTTGCATGTTTCATCAACAAGGAGTTGGTATGACAACATAACTTGGCATTGGTGGAGAAAGTGACACCAGTGACGGTCGAAATGATCGATGGTGGGAACCTTTTTTCAAGACCTATAATGCATGAAACCAAATCATTGACAATAACATTTGGGTCATATAGTAACAAAATTGTATTCAATGTCATTTCATATCTAACAAACCCTATCATCATTGGGTTATCATGGCTCATTTTGCATAATCCTCGAGTGGATTGGAAGATGAAAAGTTTTCACGTTGAATTAGTAAACAAAATTACACCAAATATGAAGCTTTTCCAACAAGCACGTTGGATTCTGAACATGATTATGCATGTGAAGACAACAAAAACTAGGCAACGCATGCAAAAATTCAAGCTTGAAAGAGATATTGGGGGTAATCAAAGATCCAAACATTTCAAGTCGTTGTTTGTGGGGTAAGAACATTCATACAAGAAGGGAGATACATTCTATGTGTATGCCATTCTAGCCCTGATCATGGGACACAACAACTTGAAATCCTTATTCAGTACCAATATTACAAAAATGTTTTTGAAAAGAAAAATGTAGACACATTACCTAAACATCGGCAATATGATTGTGCGATTAATTTGGAGGAAGGAGCGCAACCCTTGTTTGGACCCATTTATAACTTGGTAGAAAACAAACTCTTGGCACTTCGAGAATCCATTGAAGAAAATCTTGAGAAGGGGTTCATTCGACACTCCAAATCTCCAATTGGTGTTCCAATGTTATTTGTCAAGAAAAAAAATGGTTTTCTATGCATGTGTGTCAACTACCGTGGACTAAATCGATTCACCATCAAGAACTAGTACCCTTTGCCCTTAATATCAAGATTGTTGGACCAACTCAGTCATGCCAAAATATACACCAAGATTGACCTACATGGAGCATGCAACTTGGTGCACTTTCAAGAAGGTGATGAATGGAAGACGAAATTCAAAATTTGTTATGGCCATTTTGAATATGTTGTGATGCCTTTTGGCCTTACCAATGCACATGTTGACGCACTTTGAAGTTCCTAGTTAGACTCAAGATGGGCCTAAGTTACTCACATAGTGGAATTGTGAAGAACTCGGGGCATGCTTCCAATTCTCAGCATTAGAAGGGGTAGAGGGGCATGTTGAAGCTTCGGGACGGGATTAGGAAGAGTGACAAGCTTTAGTTATTTACTTGAGCCTGCATCAAACCAACTAACAAGTTGGTTAAATCATTTTTTGGAGCACCTTTGGTGCTAGGACAAGCCACGGGCAACTCTGGACTCACATGACTCACCACGGCCTTAACTCGGGGGGAAGCCACCACCTTCCCCCATATAATATACTTTGTGCCTCTCCACGGCACCCACATCCGAATGGCTTTTTGTCTCGGGACTGCTAAGGAAGAGTCCCGAAATTATCTCGGTTTGAACTTTTGGGACTTTGTGAGGTCATAACTCTTTACTCAGACCTCCAATTGGCATGAGGTCTAAAGCAAACTTGTAGTTTTCCTCAAGAGCTTTTCAACGGTGTATTGCACTCCACCTTCATGCAATGAGGTCGAGTCGATTCCTGACTTTTAGTGGTCGGGAGTCAAACTGGCAATTTGACTGCCGGCCCTTCTTTTTGCCATAACTTGTGTTGCAGATGTCCAAATGGCCCATACGAGCTCATTTTCGACATCTAAACTTCTCTAGCTTTTCAATGATATAAAGAACACCCCAATGTGAGGTGTTTTGACCCCTGCAATCGAACTCTAAAGTTTTGGAAGTCTTGGAGGACTCCCAAGTCCCAATTTTGGGAGTGTGAGTTTCATCTTCACACTCCCTCAAAGTAGGGTTACAACACATGTTGTCTTTCAACATATTATGAATGATGTCTTTCGTGAATATTTGGATGATTTTTGTGGTTTGTTACATTGATGACATCTTCATTTTCTTAAAAAACATGGCAGACCATTAACGCCATGTACATCTTGTTTTGGAAAAACTTTGAAAAGTTGGTCTTTATGCCAAATTGGGAAAGTGTGGATTCCATCAATATGAGGTAGAATTCTTGGGTTATATTATTTTTAGAAATGGCGTTCACATGGACCCTTGTAAGTTCAAACCATTGTGGATTGGGCTACCCTAACTTCTATTCATGATGTTCAATATTTTCTTGGGTTTGCCAATTTTTATCGGCAATTCATTGCACACTATTCCATAATAATGACTTCATTTACTTGTCTAATTGAGAAGGATCAATTTTCTTCTTGAGGAATTGAAGTTGAAAATGTCTTTCAATATTTGAAGGCCTCCTTCAAGACTACCCCATTTTGATTCATGTAAACCCTTCTAAACCTTTTCTCTTGGAGATGGATGCTTTTGACTTTGCATTAGGTGTTGTATTCTCACAACCTGGAGAAAATAATCTTCTTCATCCAATTGGTTTCCATTTTCGTAAGTTTTATCTTGTTGAAATTAACTACAAGATTCATGACAAAAAACTTTTGGCCATCGTGGATGCTTTTGAGGAGTGATGTCATCTACTTGAAAGAGTTCAACATGAAATCACCATGTATTCTTATCATAAGAATCTCCAATATTTCATGACGATTCATGTGTTGAATCAACATCAAGCTCAATGGGCATTATCTTTGTTTTGATTTCAATTTGTGATTATATATTGTCCAAGGCATGACAAAAAACTTTTGGCCATCATGGATGCTTTTGAGGAGTGATGTCATCTACTTGAAAGAGTTCAACATGAAATCACCATGTATTCTTATCATAAGAATCTCCAATATTTCATGACGATTCATGTGTTGAATCAACATCAAGTTCAATGGGCATTATCTTTGTTTTGATTTCAATTTGTGATTATATATTGTCCAAGGCAACAACAAGGGAAACCAAATGTGTTATTTCGTCATTTGTACCTCACATTTAAGAAGGGGGATGCCATTTATGATCAACAATGTGACATCATTATCAAGCCCAAAAACCTTTAGCTTCAAGCATCGCTAGTAACTCCTAAAGATAAGACCTTTTTTCAACGCCTTTGTACAGATTTAATCAATGATTTTTTTGCCGTTATTGTTAAAAGTCATCTAAAAAACCTTCTTAGTGACTTCGACAAATTTGTGTTTCATGATGATATGTTATATCATGACAAACTATTATATGTATTGAAAGGCCATGCATGATTTCAAGTTCTGCAAGCCAAACACGACACATTGGTTGCTAGCCATTTTGGATTCAATAAGACCATGGAGTTAGTGTCGCGTGAATATTGGTGGCCGTAATTTTGGAAGTTCATGAAGGAATTTGTGGGCTCTTGTGATGTTTGTGTTCATGCAAAGAATCTTCATCATCGCCCTCATGGACTTTTTCAACCATTATCAGTCCCTACTTCCTCGTGGTCTTTAATCTCCATGGATTTCATCGTGGATCTTCCATGATCTAGCTCATTTGATTCCATTATGGTGGTGGTGGATTGTCTCATGAAAATAATTCATTTTATTCCTTGCAACAAATCAATAACTAACAAAAAGACAATTAAGTTATTCATTGATCATGTTTTTCATTATCATGGATTTCTTGGAAACGTCATTTTTAATTATGGACCCCAATTTGCATCCAAGTTCTAGAAGTGGTTCTTCAAGTTAATGTGAAGGTGAAGTTATCATCAGCCTTCCATCCCCAAATAGACGGGCAAATGGAGCAGGTCAATCAAATCTTAGAACAATATCTACGATGGACGATTAATTATCACCAAGATGGTCAAATTTATCGTATGTGGCAAATTTTTTTGATAACAACATGATGCATTCAATAATGTAACAAACACCGTTTTTTGCACATCATGGCTTACATCTTAGGTTTGACTTCCAAGGTGTAAACAATGTCATGAATCTTGTAATTAAATATCCAGCCACTTGGCTAATAAACATTTGAGCACAATTTGTATCCAACCTTGAAAAAACTCAAAGGCAATACAAGGAAATGTTGACGAACATCGTAAAGACCAACCAAATTTCAAGGTTGGAAGTCAAGTTTGGTTTTGACGACAAAACATGAAGACAATTTGGCTGTTGGAAAAAATTAAACTACCAAAAACTTGGCCTATTCTCCATCATGAAACAAATCAACATAGTGGCATTCCAACTCAAGCTTCCAAATTCCATGAAAATTCACCCTGTGTTTCATATTTCATTGTTGTTACCATGTTTCTACCATTCTAGGGAGAACACAGAAGTCACCTCCACTAATAATAGCTAATGGTGAGTAAGAATATGAGGTTGAAGAAATTTTATTTTCAAGGATATCACATCGTTAATTATAATACATATTTCATTGGCAAGGTTATGACATTAGCGAACATACTGGGAACTAATTGAAAATTTATCAAATGCCATGGAAAAAATGAAAGACTTTCACATGCAATATCCGAACAAGCTTAAGGTCGTTCCTTGTGGGATTCGTCGTTAGAAGGGGAGGTGATGTCACCTACACCACCATCACCTATCGATTGCATCATTGTTTGTATCAACATAATCACCTACATAATTGCTTGCATCATCGTTTGCACCAACATAGTTGTTTGCATCGACATAATCATCTACATCATCACATGCACCATCGTTTGCACCAACATAATTGCTTGCATCATTGTTTACACCAACATAGTTGTTTACATCAACATAATCACCTACATCATCACTTGCACCAACATAGTCGTTTGCATCATTGTTTGCACAAACATAGTCATTTGCATCATCGTTAACATTAGTTAACTCCTAGTTCATTTTTAATTAAGAAGTTTCTTGAGAAGCTTCCTTGGTTGGTGCACACATGGAAACCTTTATAGAAGCTTCCTTGAATTAAGAAGCTTTTCAAGAAGCTACCTTGATTGGTGCAACATGGAAGCCTTTATAGAAGTTTCCTTGAGCTAGGTCCTCAATGGGGTATAAATAAGGGTAAAACCTCCCATTAGCTTTAATACGTTCAACACTAATTTTGGGTACATTTATTTGTTTTAATCTTTGTTTTCATATGTCATTAGAATACAATTTCGTTTGAATAATCTTTTAGCATATATTGTGTTTTTGCCTTATGTTTGTGTTTTTAATTTTAGATTAGATTTAGGTTTGCATTTCTTATTATTTATCTTCCTTGTTGTGTCCTTGGTTTAGTTTTTATTCTTGTAGTTTTTTGTGCCCATGACATATGACTTCTTCAACTTCTAAGGTGGATGCATAGGTAGCAAGTCAAGGTTTGACTCTATATTAGGTGAATCACTCAAGATGACCACATTTTCAAAGGAGGTAGTTGGAAAGTCAACATGGATGTTACCACTAGAACTAAGTTGCATAGATGATGGAAACAAAGGGATTGTTGCATCAAAGGATGCAACAACTTGAAGATTTCAAACCAAAGAAATAAAAACATGAAAAGGCCCACCAAGTTTCAGTGCAATAGGAAATGACAAAGGTGAGATAACATCAGTTGCAATTGGTGAAGGAAATGCAACATTCAATAGCATAGGAAATCATAACCCACCAAGTCTTGAATGTGAAGATTTTGATGAACCATCGCCATCAAAAGGCAAGGGCATTGAATCACATACCAACCATAGTGGTTTTACATTCCCAACATTTCTACTACTTGCAAAGTATTGCAACAATGTGAGTTTGGATTTTGTTTTTGTCCTTGTTAAAGATTTTAGAGACTTGCGCTTCATGGTTTGTCCAATGCATGCACACAATGCCCACACAACATGCACAACAACAAGCAAATGAAAAGTCATGGTTTGTAACCACTAGGACAAAAAAATGAATGCCAAACTTTAAATTGAATCTTCTAATGAAATGCACAGTGCACACACAACACACACAACAATAAACATGTTGAAAAAGTTTGTTTAAAACTACTAGGATAGATAGAAAGTGAGTGCCAAACCTTAAATCAAATTTCTTCGAATGGATAGTGCACACACAACACCCACAACAAGGAACTTGGAAGCTTAAAGAGTTTGCTTGTAAGTATTAGGACACACAAAAAATGAGCACCAAACCTTAAATCGAATCTCCTCAAGTGCACAATGTACACAACAAGAAAACACATAAGAAATTGTTGGAATTGAACTAGAAACAAAATATTTCATACCTCTTTCAAATGAAAAATAATCTTTCTAGCTCGAACAAAGAATCGTGATCTTGCTTGGGGATTCCTACTCTTCATTTCGTGTTGACATTCATTCACAAAATAAACAATTTTGAACACACTCAATGACATTGTCATGTGCAAAATGAGAACCTAGGTTGGTTGCTCGTAAATGCGAGCCCTAAAAATCTAAACCTCAAAGTTTGAGGAGATTTATTCCTTAGTAGTAGTACTAGGCTCTAGCATAATGCACTAGGTGACAATGAGGCAACAAGGAGGTGACAAGCTCTCCTCGCAGACATGAAGCTATGGCAATAAACAATTGAGTCTCAACAAACTAAATGATAACATGAAACCCTAAACCCTATTTGATAGATGAGATGACTTGGCTACATTCTATGGTGAGGATGGGACAAGATGGTGATATCCTATGATGGTGATGTGACACACTAGCAATATCCTACGATGATGATGGGAGAACATGGCGATGGCAATCAATGGTGGATTGAAATATCACAATGATGTTGTTCACCACAAGTAAAACAACATGGCTACAATGCCAGATGCCTTTTAGGTTTTCTGGCTACTTATGACTGTTTTTCCCTATTTTTTTTACATATGCTTGTTGCCCTACAAAAATTTATAGTGCTTTTTGCCAAATTTTCACCAGAAAAAAGGGCTGGTTTGCACCGCTAGTCTTAAGTTTCTTTGAAATTCATTTGTCCTCTCTCTCTCTCTCTCTCAAAATCAAAGCATGTCCTCATTTTTTTGAAGTTCATCGTTTGACAAGTGAAGCTCATCTTTTGGACATGAATTTGACACATGACCATTGATAGGCAGTGATAGATCGAAAAAATGAACCAGGTCGCAAGATGTCTCAAGACTTCGTTTGAGACTTCAAATATGGACAAGCCACGTGGCTTCACCAGCAATCCAGTATTTTAAAAGTGAGTTCATATAACCTCCTCATAAACTAGATAGGTAACCACAGTACAAAGTTCTTTTGGTTTCTAATAACAAAACTTTGACTCTGGTCAAAGCCTGTTTGACTGAAGAACCCTGTTTCCCTGCACAAAATGAACTTATTACTCTGTCCTTTGAGCAAGGCCAGCTTAATACAACTGCAAAATTCATGACTGAAGAAGCGTTTTCCAGTTTGGGAAGAAGATAGGCTTTAAAAATGGATAAAGAGACTTCGTGTAATTAGTGCAAACCCTAAACTAGTCCATCCCCCATCTTAATGAAGACTTGAATTGCCAGCAGTGCTCAGGGACTTCAAAGTTTGATACACCATATTGGATTTAGTGCATCCCTCTTGGTTTAGCTACAATACAATGAAATGGTGTCTTGATTCTTCACCTGAACATCAGACAAGTACTCACTGCCAAGAGAGAGTATTAGGAATTAGTATTAGTGAAGCATGAGAGTAGGTATTAGGAATTATATGGATCGGCCAATTAGGTCATTGTTTCAAAAGTATTTTTGTTGAATGATGTCATCCATCTGTAACTCTCTCTCTCTCTCTTTGGGTTCCTTCCTAACCTATAGTTTCTTTAAGAAAAAACTTAGATGCAGTGTCATGCTTGGTTGGCCAACAATGTGATCACCAGATGGGCTTCTTGGTCATATCAGAGTCAATAAGCCAAAAATCAAAAGAAATGGTACTTGTTTTTAAAGAAGGAATGTGGAATTACATCTTTGCACCCAACAACATCCAAATTTCCAACCCTCTAAAGATGAAGGATCATGAGCATAGTCTTCTGGCGAAAATGGGTGCAGATCATCCTTCTTTTTGCTGGCAATACATCGCCAAGATGAGAAATTAAATTTAGAAAAAAGTAATTAAAAAGGTTTTCATTGCCAGAAGTGAGAATTTAAAAAAAAAAATTCACAAGATTTCATACATGTGGTTGTCATTGTGTAGCGAGACATCTAGAAGGATGATTAAAGATGTGTCCTTTAACTTTTGGTTTATAGCCAGATTTGGCTAAATCTTCCTAGGGATGATCGCCACTTTAGCTACAAATAGAAATTTGTTTTAAAAAACCACTGGTGCAGATACCAAGTTCATGACCATGTGGGCAAGTATTGCACATTTCCAAGAGGATTGATTTAATAACTAGAGATTTGAACCTATGAGCATTGAAGAAGGTTGGCGGGGGGGCGGGGGATTTGTGAGGGGAGCCAGGTGCTCACAATAGTGTACTTTTCAAACATTGAATGCTCAACACAAGAAATTAAGGTGTCCATTTCCATGTGAAGAAGAAACAAAAACACCTACGTGTGAATGATTGTCAATTGATTGGCAATCCTGCCTGTAAGGGTTAGACCAGAGATCGATGTAAATTTCATTTGGTCTCACATGTCTCTCACGTTTTGAGGTTTTCTCATCAAGTGTTTGTTTCTGAGTTCATTTTTTGCTTTTGTGAACTTCATGAAACATTTCATATTTTTATATTTTTCTGGTGTGAACTTTGCCAAAGTTGGCACAAGGAGCAGAGCCAATAGGTATGCCAAGAAGTGCCAGAAGAGACCCCAAAAACAAAAAATAAAATAAAATATACTTATGTGTAAATGATTGTCAAATTTATTGGTGTGAGCCCAGTTTGTTATTGCATACATGTTTTTCTTTCCCATTCATACATAAAAAACCTACCAGAAAATTTCTAACGTATTGTGAGGGAAGCTTAGAAATGGGAAAGAGCAACACATATGGAATTGCAACCTCATGCAGGATTGTAAGATCCTTTTTTAATACATGACTTTTCCCCCCTTTTCTTTTCCCCTTTCAAAAGATGCTGGCTAAACTGATATCCAACAAGAATGAGTACACCTTACAGAGACAACTGATTTTTGGCACAAAATAATTCACAAAAGGTCTAGTTGAAAAAAGGGAAAATTTTATAAACATTTGTTGAAATTGTTGAGAATCAAACTCTCGAAAAAGGGAAATATTATTTTTTATTGGGTTATTATTATTACAAATACACAACAAGAGGTGCACTTTGCATAGTTGTTCCTCATATGTTGAAATTCTGGAAAATTAAATTTGAAACTGCCTCACCTCATTTTCTAAATCTAATAAAATATTCAGCAAAAAATGCCGAATATTAGTCATAGGTACAGTATTCAACTCAGTAGTGTTGAGGGCTATTCTGGTAATATACAGCAATTGTAAGATATCTACTTTAAGGTGCATTCACACTTGATGTAAGGGACTCTAAGGTTGAGTCCCCTAACACCATGCTAGCCATTTAGGACTTAAACCTAGTTACCATGAAAATTTTATGTTAAGCTAACATTCACTTAAGGTTAAGCTATGACCCATTTGTCATTGGGTGCCACCTAGGATGCCACCTAGATTTTCACTTAAAACTGACTTAACATCAAAGTGTGAATGCACCATAAGACATGCCTTAATGTAAATTATTCATTTCTATATCAGGCGTGCATTATAAAATGGTGTGCAATCTCAAACTACAAACCCATATCTACAGACTCACTCCACTCATGCGCATTTCCCAAGGGTGCTCTATGTCTAGGTCTTCCTTTGAGCACTTGGAGAAATCTCATAGTGTACCCTTAGTTGTTTAGACTTTATAGGAAGCTTTGCCTCTTGCTATATTGTGTGTAAGGCCGCACAGTTGGGGACATTCCCAAACCGTAAGCCTGTACTTGACTACTGCCTCACACTAGGCCCTTTTATTTTGAGCCTGCCATTGGGCCCAACCCCAAGCTTTTCCTTACACAAAATATACCATGTGGTCGGTGCACTTTGACATTGAAGAAATTCCCCAAGAGAAGTTTGGAGAAAAATAAAAAAATTTCACTTTACACTATCCTGGCCAAAAACTCATGCTTTGAGATCACAACCTTGTGTTGTAGGAAGAGCATTCCCTTTGGCACACGGCACAATATGTTTTGGATGAAGAATAATATATAGCTGATGTTGGTTTGGGGTGATAAAATGACTTTGGGCCAATATTTTAGCCCATTGATGTCCATAGTTTAATAATTTCTCTTGATTGCTTGTATGGAATGATTGGTCCAAGTGGATTTTTATTAATATATTTTCACCTTTTATAATCTCAGTTTTCATGTCTATGGGTGAGGCTTGAGAAACCATATGTTCAGTGTGAGAAATTATTGTTGATGGCCCAAATAGGTACAGGGCATGTGAGGAGCTACTCCAAGTGTAGTAAGGTAATGCTTAAGAGTAGGGTGTTCTTAAAATAAATGTTTTTTTTTTTTTGGATGGAGTCAAGGGGCTTTTAATTTGGGAATGCACCCATCCAAGATGCTATCCTGCATAAAGCACTGACAAATTTTCAAAAAGTTTCATATTCCCCCATAATACCTGGTTGATATCAGGGGAAAAATACAGTAAAAAGAGGTGGGGAGGCCATTTGAAAAAAAGACACCCACTCCAGGCTGAGGTGTTTCAAAACATTGAATGGAGTGGGCGTGTCATGTGGGCATTTTGTTTTTCAAAATGTCCTGCCATTTGCGGAGGACATATTCTAGACTTTACAATGTGCTATGTAGAGAGATACACTGAAAAATTTCGGCCGATGTTTTGTCCAGAGTCTTCTATCTTTGTACCACTCTGAATGAATCCATCTGTATGCAAAATTCAATGAATTTTTGTGAGTTTTCATTTTTCAAACTGTCCAGAAATTCATCATGTTCAAATTAAGGCTGTGCTGGAGGAAGCCTTTGAATTTCTTTGAGTTTTGGTTCTCAAACTGTCAAAATTCGTCATGTTCAAATTAAAGGCTGCCAGACCCCCCCCCCCTTTCTTTCAATATCAAATTGTTTGAAATGCAAAAGCACCGACTAAAACTACAGTCAGTGTACACACAGGCTACTTAACTACAGTCAGTATACTCAGGCTACTTGATCCCATGTGATAACTGGATGATGCATCCTTGTATTAGGTTTTAACCGGATGAACGGGTTTCATGTCTGATCACAAGGGAAGCACCAGACAGTATGAGAACATTCTACAAACAACTTGTGGTACCGAGTACTGACCAGTGTTGGTTGGGTACTCTTGTACATACAAGGTACTGGCCTCCGTATCAAAGAACCGGCCAGATGGGTATAACATGAGGCAATACCAACCTCGTACCGATACCTGACTGGTAGGCATTTGAGATAATACGAGTTTAATACCAGGAATTTATTGGTCTCAATATCAGGCATATATATATATACTTGTCACATAGGTACCAGCCAAAAATCAGGCACCAGCTGGTACCTGTGTTCAGAAGTTGATACCCGCCCAACACTGGGTAGCCCTGCTGAAGTCTATTTTCCTTTGTGCGAGGCTTTCTTTTTACCTACGTACTGTAAAGGTAAAAATAATTTGAATGTAAAAAAGAAGAGGCTACTGTCAGGCTGGCTTCTTTTTCTCTCTCTTTACGTTAGCTTTACTAACGTACTTACTCTCATTCTTCTCTCGTCTCGTGTCGCTTTGATTCCTGTCTGTCAACAAACGCCACAAGCGCTGCTGCACAGCACAGTGGCAGCAACGAAGCTGCTGGAGGGAGCAGAAGCGCACGAGGAGCAGCGACGCAGCGCGTCCAAGGGAAGCAGAACAACAACAACAAGAGCACGAGAACAAACAAAAGATTTTGTTTTATTACAAGGGAATTATGGACGCTGCTTGTGACAAACCAGTCAAGTGTGATGCTAATCTTCTTGCATTGGAGTTGCAGTCTTCAGAGTGCAAATGAGGCTCAACGGAAGGAGGGAAGAAAGGAAAGAAAAGGAGAAAGGAAGAGAGGAAAAAAGGAAGAAAGGAAGGACTGCGTGAGTGAGAACTCGTGAGGAGAAAGGAGCACATGGGGGAATAGGACACAGGCAATACTTCCGACCAAACGAAAATCGAGTAAGTGAGAAAATGCTGCAAAAGCTCTTTTGGTGTGTTAGCTAGGTGAGAGAGAGAGAGAGAGAGAGAGAGGAGAAGCAGCAGAGCAGTTGTGGAGCTCTGAGTGTTCGTTTTTGTTCGTTGTCTGTTTTTTTTTCCCTGTTTTGTTTTGTGGTTTCTCTTCGTCTCTCCGTCTGTTGTGTTCATGTGAGAAAGTGAATGGAGAGACCTGTGACGGTTTTTCTTTTTTCTCTTTGGTTCCTTGTTGTTTCTCTTGTGTTTTTTTCTTCTCTTGGTTTCTTGAGGAAAAAACACTCAAGGACGAAATGGCAAGAAACCAGAGCTTGGTAATCAATGAGACACACAGGAAAATGGAGATGAAAGAACAGGAGCTTGTGTAGTAGTTGCAATTTTTTCGCTGCAACAAGAGCAAGAAGAACCTGAAAGCCTTTTGTCATTTTGTTCTCGCTTGCTGTTTTGTTGTGTTTCCAGAAACAGAGACCAAGAAAGTGAATAGAGAGCAGTACAGCTTGGTGGTTGTGTTTTCTCCTCGCACGTCTTCTTGTGGTTTTTGAGACACAAGAAAGAAAGAAGAGAAAAAAAACAAGGAATGACGGAGGTGGTCCTACATGTCTACGATGTCACGAACAGCGGGAGTGGACGTGCAAACGCCACCATTCGGAGACTTAATAAGATACTGCGCGATGGTATGGGCATTGGTGGCATTTTCCACGGTGCTATTCAGGTCCGTCACTTATATTGCAACGGCTTCATTGTGGCAAAAGAAACGCCATATTTGCAAAAAAAGAAAAGAAAAGTTCTTTACAAAAGTTAGGGCTAGAAGATTGCCTTGAAGTGTTTATCACTGAGTGAGCAGACAGGATGTATCAAGAGAATTCTAGACACAGTTTGATTTCCACAGTGCATGTTGCAGACTCATTGGGTATCCGAACGGTTGACTGTCTATGTCCTAGGTTCCACAAGCTAACACCATGCACCAAAATGCTGGTTTTGTGACCCAACTACCTGCAGTATTGTTTTGTATTCTTGCTCCAGAGAGCCTACTTTTCTGTAGAGCTCTGAGTCCATCCATGCCACACAACTCTATTTTTGTGGCTCAATTGGGAAGGCTACACTGCATAACTTATGCAACCCTAAGAGTTTGTGTGTTGAAAGTGAGCTTGGGTACTTCTTTATGCAGGTGTATAGTGAAGAATGGTCATTTGGATACTGTGAGTTTGGCACTGGTGTGTTCTGTTGTACACCGACAATGAACCCCATGTACACACATAGGGAAAGTATTGTACTTGGACATATCCTCTTGTCACGGAGACGGATTGGCCAGATTTTGTCAGAGCTCAGCCGTGAGTGGAATGGCTCCTCTTATGATCCACTCTCCCGCAACTGCAACCACTTCTGTGATGCCTTGTGTGAAAGGCTTGGTGTCCCAAGACTTCCATGTAAGGCCTTTCTCATATTGATTCTGGTACTTTATTTGTCATCTTGAGTTGCTTGTCAGGGCAAGTTAGAGGCAAAAGCAAAGAAATAGTTACTGCATGTATGGCATTCTACTTTAGGTTTTGTTAATGTTCTTTTGCAACCTTTTGACTTCTGGGAAACTGGTCTGGTGAAGTAGATAGGGGCACTGTGACTACATGCTGTCGCCATGCAATATACTGCTTTAGGTTAGTTTATGTTAGTATGCATCGGTGCATTTTCAGCTGTAGTTTCTTTTAAATACCCTCATAATAGTTTCACAGTTGAATTTGTATGTGAGATCCAAAGTGAGCTGAATGACATGTGTTTTGATGGGTGGATTATGGGCAGTGTGGGTTAACAGGTTTGCTAATGCTGGTGAAGCAGCTGTTGAAGCTGCTGGGAACACCATGGAAAAGGTGCAGTTATTCTTTTTTCCTACTTGTGCAGGAGTTTTGTGCTCCAGTGTTGGAGAGGCAAGAGTCCTGTTTTTCTCAAGAGGATTGTTGTATGATTGGAGTTGGGTTTAGTCATGGAAGTAATTGTGTTTCACGACCTGGAAGCTTAATCAGCAAACTTGTTGCCTTGTGACGTTTTGTTCTTGCTTTGACATTTGCATCACAAAGCTCTATAGCCTCAATGGTCCAGAGAGATCACATGGAGTGATACTTTTGAGAATGATGGAGCATGGATGGTGACCAAATCTGGTTATGGTATTTGATGGCAGGTAGTTGAAAATGTTTCTTTTTTTTGCAGTTGAGGCAAGCAAAGGCAGAAGTAGTAACAGCAAGCCGAATAGCTAAACGATTTATATTCAGCAGCTGTACAACTTCCACATCAGCTGTGACACCTGACCCCTGGTTGAAGAACATGGCAACATCCAGTAGAAACTCACGACGCATTGGCTTTTCCAGAAACCCTTCACAGCAACTCTTGAGAAACCAATCCTGCTCAAGAATGGAGAATGAAACAGAGGACAACAGGCTTGTAAAACATCACAGAGATATGAACAGAGATACAAGCAGGTATGTCCCACTGTCTAAAATTGCCATCCTTCCAACCTATATTAGTTCCTTGCAGATGGATTACAAGTCTTGTGTAAGGCTGTAGTTGAATTTCATGTTATGCTTTGTGTTTGTGGAGACTTATGGGTGCCCTTTTCTCTGCTGTCCTCTTGCCAAGCTTTGCTTTGTCTTGTTAAATCTATACCAATCTAAACTGTTACATGGAAGTATAGAAGTTTTTGATATGTGGACTTGGTATTCTTGTAGTTGCTTTTTCCGATCCATCTGTGCTGATTGCTCTATTCGAGGTCCTTCGCCATAAATTGACCTGAAAGCCTATTTTCTCAAGATTCAATTGAACCTGAGTTTATTTTGGTGGATACATGCAACTGCTCTGGTTGGTTTGAGGTTCTGCAGCAAGGAATGTTGCAAGCTGTACACTGATGTAGACCCATTTTGAGTATTTTTGTGCTGTGAGCACACAAGGACAAATAGACTTTGCAATAAGCTCTATGGGCTGGAGACATATTTGCATATTTCTTGTGGTAGTTTTTTCCCATGCATCCATGCTGGTTGCTTGGCTCAACCTCCGTGACCACAAATGGACGTGGAAGCCAATCCCTATCAAGATTTGAGTCCACTGAGTTTATGTTGGTGGATACATGCAATTGCTCGACAGTTGGTTTGAAGTTCTACATCAAGGCTTGTTACAAGCTGTACACTGGTGTAGAGCCCATTTTGAGTATTTTTGCACAGAAGGACATAGGCTGTGCAATAAGCTCTGTGGACAAGAAACATATTTGTATGTTTCTTGTGGTAATGGCCACCTCAGTTGTCAAATTAGTTACCTGCATGCATGGTAGCTCCAAGACAGTATCATCGCACTTGTATATAGTTCTCATTTCCTTGTGCCTCAGTTGTCATGGATTTTTAATCAATCAGTTGATGTGCAGTGTATATTAAGGCTGGTTTGTTGTTTTCACAAAGCAACTCTGGCTCTTAGGTAGCCTTCAGCTGCAAAAACCCCAACCTCCTCTTTCACTACATTCAAGGATTAAGCAGCCTGGTATAAACATGAAGAGTCAGATTACATTTTTCTTTTAATCCTAGACAACCTTAAAAATCTGAAACATTTATCGCCTTAGAATTTTGTTGAATTTGCACAAATAATTGGTGAATAGTGGTTTTGTGGTTTTTTAGACATCTGAGGGAATTCCTCTTGAAGGTCATTACTCCTTTTGTGGACTATGAACTGTTAAATGCCATTTGGGTGATTGTTTGATGATTCCTATACAACATTGGCAAAACAAATCCAATATTACATGTAATTTTGAAATATGACAGGTCTGTAGATGAGTGTTTTCTGTAACATTGGAGAAAAGTTCAGTCAGAACATTGGGTGTTTGGTGAAAGGACTAATCTAGGTCAAACTTGTAAACATGTGTAATTCATTATGGGGTAAGGATTGTTTAATTGTGTGGCAAGAGAAGCTCACCCTTTACTTTGGATCCCAACCCTTTGTAACTTTTTAAACTTTCCTAATAAAAAGTTGCACACACATGATATTTAAAGATATTTTGAATATGATAGCATTATGTAGTTTGGGTTTTCACATCAAGAGAGAAAGCATGTCCAAAATTCCAGAGCATATTGAGCAAGATTTGCAAAGTTTTTTTGAACCTTTGGTTCCTAGTGCTATAGCGTTAAGGTCTTTGTTGTATGAAAGGCAAGCTAATTCTAGCAAAACAATAATTCAAGAAGTAAAAATAGAGAAGGAGACTAAAGCCAACAAAGTTGTGCTTCATCTAGTGAAAGTAAAAGAAGAGATTGCAAATTTAGAATTAGATCCTACATCTAGTGAGGCCATATTCTCATACATAAATAAAGTTTACATTGAAAAATTTAACAAGTATATATATTATCGTTGGGTTGTTAAATCTGCAAACAATCTTTGGCTCAAAGGAGAAAGGGAAATCACTAGTAGTGCGTAGTAGAAAAGTAGTGTAACCAAAGATTCATTCCAACTGCATGCACAAAAACCAAAGATGAAAACTTGGTTGGGTCAGATTTTGAAGATTAATTCCATTTCATTTCAAATGCTACAACAAAAGAACAATATGCACAAGTTACTTACCTTAAATTAATTGAATTTTTGTATTCATGGTTTGATTTTAGGAAGAACGGAAGCATACCTCTTGTTGGTAATGCATGAAAAACTCTAATTTGGTGAAGGCTTGGTCCTAGGGGTCTAACCAGCCATGAACTTCAATGTATGATGAAAGAAGAGGAGTAGCGTGTTAGATCAGCTAGCAATTAACAAAGAAAACATACCTCCTCAACTTAAATCATAACCATGGCAAAAATCAACAAGGGTTACTTGGCAATTAACTAGTTCAAAAGATAATTAGAGAACTAAAAACTTAGAAGAGGCCATGGACACAATGAACGAGGGTTTATGTTGTTGAGAAAGACAAGTTGGTATTGGAACATACCTTTGACAAGCCTATCAGACCATCTCATTGGTAAGACTACATCAAGAAAATGTGGCCCACTTGGAGTCTTATCAATTGATGAGGAGGTAGTAGTCATTGAATGGGTATTTGGCATGTAGGAATGCGGCCTATCAATCTCATTACATTAGTTGAAACTCAAAGTGGTAGAATTAACACAGACTTGTGCAACACCATTCAAGAATGGCATTCCTAGAACCTCATGGTGGTGCTAGTTTAAGCAAAGGCACCTTAAAATATGCATTTGCCTAGCAAAAGGATTGGATATTTCCAAGGCACAAGGACTAACCTCAACTACTTGCAATTCTTTTTACGAAAATCTACAATCACTATACCGCAAACACAATTATCTTCCAAACCACATATGGAATTGTGATGTAACTTGTATTAAGGCAAGTAGGCAATCTGTCACACGAATGCTTGTAAAAAGGGGATCACAACAAGTCTACAAAGTAATACCAAAGTCAAGGGAATGGATGACAATCAATTGTGTAGTAAATGTAGCTAGAGGTGTCCTTCTTAGCTCCTACAATTTCAAAAGGTGAAAGGATTTGAAAGGATTACATTCAACAATGTAAGCTAAGATCTTGTAAGGTAATGCATAAAAAAACATGGATGATATGTTATCTGTTCAAGTAATTTCTTTCTTTTTTTATTCAATTAATACTAGGAGGTTTGTTTCAATAAAATATGCACTTTTTAATTATAGACGGACATGGATCACATGTTACTATAGAAGCAATTGAACAAGCATATGAAGTAGGGCTAGATATGATTACCTTTCCATCTCACACTTCCCATGCTCTATAACCTTTGGATGTCAATTGTTTTAGGTCATTCAAATTTGCTTTTAAAAAAGAAAGAGATGAGAGCATGTTCTGAACAACCATAGAGAGCTAGACAAGGTTACATTAACAAGATGGGTGGATAGAACACTCAATCAGTTGCTATCCAAGCAAAACATCAAAGTAGGGTTCAAAACCATAAGGACATTACCTTTAAACCCTAGGGCGATGGACACCCAAAGCAAACCTAGCGAACTATATACAACACAATAAAATTTGGACATATCAAATGATGAAAATGGACAATCAAAATGAGCAATAGATGGTAGCAAATGGGGCAAAAATAAAATTGTAGCAAAAATAATCAACATCGTTACAATTTTGCAAAATGAAAGTGAATCTACCCAAGATGACCTTGTGCAATCAACAACACAATATTATATCCATGGACTTAGATATGAACATGGTACAACAAGAATACATAAGTCAAGTAAAACCAACACGGAAGTTGAGGTTGTTTGCCTTGCTAACCCTACCCAAGAATTAGTAATTGAAGCCAACCCTACCCAAGAACTAGAAGTTAAAACCAACTATGCCCAAGAATTAACAACTAAAACAGTTGAAGTTCAGAATGCAATAGCTTGAACTCCGCAAGTGCTCCCTATTGCCAACATGTTGTTGTTACCAAGTTTGCTTACAAGGAGAACAAGAGGGATAAAACCATTAATAGACTACTCCAAGTTTCATGTTGTTACATCATACCAATACTTGGCCATTCTACATAAAAAAGTTATGCAAAAAGAAGTCGCAAACAAAAAAAGGGAAATCAAAAGGTAGGAGAAGGAAGCCATGACCACACAAAGAGCAATTATAACATCAAATGCAAATATCATGAGGATCCAAAGGTAGGTTGAGAGACAAGAAAAAACAATCTTTAATAGCATTTGGTCTTTTGCAAATGTGAGGGAAATAGGAGATAGATTGCAATTGATGTGCTAGCCCAATTGCCTCTTTCCAACAATTTGAATGTTGGCAATACAAAACCAGAATAGAGGGAGGCTAGAGCAAAGGCAAAAGCTTGAATGTTGGGTAGGAAATGTGTTATAGCAGGAATGTAGCAACCAATTGTTGTAGGAAAGAATGAACTTCTTGCAACAACAACAAAAACTAAGAAAGGAAAAAGTTCAAGTGGGAGGGCAACAACTAGGAGAGTAGCAACCACCTACAAAAGAACGTGAAGAGCTTGAGCTTGTTGCCATGAATGCATCAACTACCTACAAGAGAACATGAAAAGCCTGAACTTGTTGCCATGAATGCATCAACTAATCTTTAAGTTTTTGAGAATCGCAACAAGTGCTTGCAAGTTGGGATCATTGTAACAATAGGATTAGGAGGTAGTAATTTTGGAAACATGGTAGCACACAACAAGTTTTTGGAAGGTTGGAAATAAGGCAGCAAGTTTTGTTCCAAGTTTTGGGAAGGTTGGAAATAGGGCAAGACACACACACACAAAAAAGGTGAAAACAGGGTTGGAAACAAGGTAGGGCAAAGCACACACACAAACACACACATAGAGGAAAATATCTTTTCCAAGTTCTAGGAAGGTTGGAAACATGGCAAGACAAGACATTCACTCAAATAGAAGCTAGAAACAACGCATGACATACACACACACATAGAGGCTGGAAACAAGGTAGGGCAACACACACACACACACATAAAGGAGAATATCTCGAGGCAGGACACACACACACACACACACATCTTTTTCTTGTTAACGTTTATAAAAAAAAACTCAAAGGAGGATTAGAAGAGGGCAGGGCACACACAAAGGCTGTGAAACAAGGTCAGAAAACACACACACACACACACACAAGGACGAAGGCAAGGCATGCATAGAGTGTCTTCCCACACACGCGCATGCTAATGTAGCATTACAAAGGAGCATCAGAGGAAGGCAAGGCACACATAGAGGTTGTGAAACATAATAAAAAACACACACATACAAGGAGGATTAGAGGAGGATCACTTATCAAAATAAGCTTGAAGGAGGATCACCGCTCGAAGGATCACCACCCCGCACCTTGTGTTAGTGTCTTCCGACATGCACATGCATTGGTGTCTTCCCACACACAACATCATGCATGTCATTTGTTGTTGTTCCACATGTTGAAACACAAGGTTACAATACAAGGTTATAATACAACATTAATTAGAGATGCTTCTAGAGCGAGGTCACAAAGAAGGATAGGAAGAGGTTTATGGACATCTTTCCAAAGCTTGGAAGAGAGAGAGAGATGTGGAAAGGTTGGAAGTGAAAAGAAGAGGACACCACATTCCAAGCCCTTGAGCTTGTAAAGTGACGGTGCCTCTAGGTGCTCACTCAGTTAGGTTTACTTGTTCAATATTTTAAGGTTAGTAAACTATTGCATTCTTAAGACCGTAGATCAAAAACCCTTTTTCCAGGTTTTGATCATAACTGTTGGTGTATGATGAACCATTTTGAACAAGAAATTGAATGTTTTTAACATTCATCCAATTTGGTTATAAATGAGAACTTGACATGTGTCAAATTCACATTGTTCATCCATAGGTGTGCATGTGTTTGTTCATCAATAGTTTTAATGTTTGATAAGATTTGTATCTAGAGAAAAGAGGTTTTTACTTTAAAAACTCATATTTTTTTTGTTTTTTTACCAAATTGAATGATTCAAATGGCAAGAGGTGTGCGGCTAGATGGAGGATAATTCTATTTTGGATATCAAGACCAGAAGAAGAACATCCAAGGTGCTCGAAGGCTCCAATCTCTTAAATGTTTGGTGATAGAAATCTACCCTAAACATTTATGATCCTCATTGGAAGATCATGTTGTAGTTCTGTTTTAAAAAATGACATAATCTGCCACACAATATTAATGCAGAGGTAATAATCCAAGTGATAAGTAGTTATCGGCTGATGATTTAGTTTGATGGGTCTAATGTTTGGATGAGGCTTCTGGCTGCCAATGGATGAATCATATTTTTCATCCATGAAGATGCCACAGTTGCATGAATCACTGTTTGAGATCAAGGTGCAAGAGCAGTTCAATCTACTGCTCTACTTCAAAATAGGAAATTGCTATGGAAATAGCAATTTCTATTCTTCAAAATCACTTATAAAAAACTTTAGGAGGAATTCAATTGCATGATGAGACCAGTTCAAGAAATTACAGATACTTGGTGGTTTCCAAACTACCATTGCATCATCTTCTCATCCAATGATGCTGTTTCACCCTTAGGATTGGTGAAGACAAATGTCTGACATGAACAACAGTCTCATGAGGTCATGAGTGCACTGATTGTCTTCTAAACTTCATTAACTCTTGTTGTCAAGATCTCTCTGCAACCTTGGAAGTGTTATGGAATTTCTCTGCAATCTTACAGATACAGCAGTTGCCCACAGATCAAATTGATTGACCATAACATTTGGTTTTCAGGCAAACCTACCACCAGTCCTGTGATGGAACTTGCACTGCTATTGTTGCAGCGAGTGTTCCCTGGTGCTAGCTGCAGGTAGATGTGCTTGCATGTTGAATTTCCTCCTAACCATAATCCAAGTGCTTGCCTTCGGATTCCAGGTCCAGACCCATGGAAATCCAATGCTATGGTGGAAAGCATCAGCAGCTGTTTTATTCTTCTCTCTCATTGTATCAGTCCACAAGTTCAATTGCACCATCCACCTACAGGTATGATATGCACCGCTGATTGGATTTTCTGTTGGTTAAGAAAACTATACTGTTGTATATTACTTCTGCCTTCCACTTCAGTTACCTGTACAACATAAGACACATTTATGTGGTAGGGTAAGCTGTTGCAACAATTTTCTGTTAATGAAATTATGTGGAGAAATGCATGATGTACTTCAACCTAATATTAAGACATACATAAGTAACTTGAAGGAACTATCGAGAGTGTTCATTGATCTGGGCACAGCATTTTATACGAATACCTATGAATTCAGTGAAGACCGATGATGAAGCTCATGGGTCAGGTTGGTCCAGTGCACAAACAGACCATATCTATGAAATCACAGATAAATCTCCACAACAACAATTTGAGGGTGACATGATAGCAAGTGTATTCGTAACCTTATGAGAGTTGCTCACAAAGTGTCTGACTGTCACCTTTGTCAAACATAGCAGTGAATACCAGCAATGACTACCCACTGACTTCATTACCTCCCAATAGTGGGTGTAGATAAGTATATAATACTCTGCCCAAAATCTTCATCAAATCATTACATAAAATCTGTCTCCTGGGTTTCTATCATATTTCTAGAAGCAACAGGAAGACTCAGTCATGATGTTTACTAGGACTCAACTAGAACAGACCTCAACAAGCCACCAATCACAGAACATCCTGCATCCCACAACCACAGGAAAAAAACACGTATCATGTTGTAGACTCTTTTGTTTATTACTCTAAGCCTGAATTCATACCAGTAGTATTGATCCAGTTACTTGAGATTTGATCTTTTTTCTTTCAGAAGTCTTTTGTATCAAAGGAATACATGATGAGAAGGGCTGATAAACTCACCTTCCTTGAGTACCAATGACAATTGAGAGAGACCACAAGTTTGGAAACCACAACAAGCAGACACCAAGCCTGCGGACAATACACACTTCAGAACAAGATCATCAGTTTTCAGCAACACAAAAACAAAGGTCAGTTGTCAGTACATATTACTAGCCCAGAATACCAATTCAATTCCTGTCATGCAACCACAATTAGAGACAACAAAGCAGAGCTGTATCCTCCTGAAGAATGCACAGGAAGAAATGCAATTATAGATTCCATAATGTGTTGAAAACATTCATATGTTTCTATTCACTCAGGATTTACAAGACAAAACTTTACCAACTTTGTGACTGGGAAATGAACTAGAAGCATTTTACTGCAACAAAACTTTTGATGTTGACAAACTCAGCACACTGCAGACAAAAAGGACTACATTTGACTAGAAGTAATACAACTTTTGTGCTAAAGCCAAGGACAGTCCCAACACACGCAAATCTTTCTGGTGAAAGTAAGCAAAGTTCTAACTACTTATAAATATTATCGTCCCAAACAAAGCTATGCATACAGGGGATTGTATCTCCAAACCATTTTGCTTGTTGCCACCAGCTACAAGGTCAAAGCACATTAAAAACAGACTGCAAACATAATGAACAACATTAGACAGTTGAGTGGGTGGAATATGGGAACAAATGAAATTGTTCTTCTGCAGTTTACCATGAAATGTAACTAAAAACTTCCAGCATGATCTACCATCATTTGATGACACACATAGCTACAACAGTTGATCAAAATCCTCCTAGATGCAGTGATGCAGAGATATGAATCAAGGGGGTAGAGGGTATACAAACATTTGCTCACTTCTCAACCCCATATAGAGAAATTGTACTAACTATCAGCCTCTCAACTACAGAGACTGGTCACTGAAAAACCTTGTTCAGCAATAGCAATACCCAGCTTCTTCTCATCATCATACCTGAAACATAAAAATTAGACCTAACATTACAAATCTACTGAGTGTGGTGACCCACATGTTTAGCAGAAACAATCATCGGCAATAAAGTTGTGAGTGAAAAAAACATAATATCTGGGAATCCAAACTACTGAATCAAAATCCCTCAGCCCATGTTGGTTATGCGGTTAATGGTTGACAGCGCCCACTCTGCCGTCTCTTTCAACTGCTGATCATCTGATGATGTGCACTCATCAAGGAAGTCCTTGTAGAACACAGTTTGCAGGAACAAGGGTGCAGCACTTGGCCCCAAAGTGTCAGCCAGATCTCCCATCACCCCAATTGCTGCCTTTGTCACAGAGTCATCTCTGCCAGAGTAGCCCAGGGCATATCAGAGCAGGAAGACAAAACACAAAGAGTGCATCTCCATGTAAAGAAAATTCTGTGCATATTGAGATAACAGTGAGGGTGCAAAACTAGAGCCTTGCAAAACATAAAACACTGTTTATGTACCACTGCCCTTTCCTCTATCCCCACCTGTAAACTCAAAAGAAGGGGTACTGAACAAAACAAGCATGCACACATATAAGGTGACCTAAGTATTAGACATGATTGATTTAAGTGCTAGGAAAACACTTGCAAAACTGCAACAGCATATATACCTGTCCTTGTCTTGGTAAACATTTTCAATAAATTGTAAGATATGGCCTGCATATGGGACCATCAGCTCAGCTTTGTTGCCTTTAAAACCCTGGAAGATTCCAGAATATGCTTCAAAAATTCCACTTCGCAGCTGATTGTTGTAATCTATTAACTCATCATCACGAATCACTTGCTGGGCTGAAAGTTCAGCAGCCCCCTGGAGCATAGGCATGGCATAGATGAGGTACTTTTCAAAATTCTCCCCGATTGCCAGGGCAATATCTCCAAAGCAAGAGAAGATGGGAGGCTTGACAGAGCGATGCAGCTGGGTGCTGGATAGATCCTTCAGCAATTGGGTCATGATACCATCACAGAAAGGCAGCACTTTGTCATCCAATGAGCGGCAAATATCGCCTACTACACCCACTGTGACAGCACACACCTGCAGGTTTGCAGAAATTCAAATGCTCCTTCAGAGAAAACTTAATAGTACCAGACACAAAAACTATAATACAAGCAATAAGAAATCCAATGCTGAACTGAAGCAGCAACACCTAACCCATCAACATGTACATGACTTATAACTCACAAGAAAGCCCCCAGGATTAATTCTTCAAACAAACCTGGTACTCTTCAAAGTTCTGGAGCCCCATTTCCAAATAACGATAAAAATCCGTCATATACTTGCCAAACTCGGTACCTGTTGAATACGCCAATGCTCCAATTGCAAGCATAGCTTCTTCATGAACTGTGGCACTACGGCAGGAAAACACACGGAGGAATAGACTCATCATCTGATCTCCATACTGTACTATTCCAAACTTGGTTGTGTCTGAAGCTCCCAGCTTCTGGATAATGACCTGCATAAACCCCATGCAGATGGATTCCTCAGATTCAAACAAAAGGAAAACCACTGTCCCTGAAAGTCTTCACACCTAGCACCATGCAAAGAAAGGAAAGAGGTATCAGTATGGGAACTGCAATCAAAGCAATTAGATCATTAACAAGATGCATTCCATATCAAGAACATTAGGTTTGAGCTCACCTGCAATACTCCGCACAAAAGGGCCTGCAGTTCACTCTGCTTCTCTCGGTCATCAGCAGAGAGAACTGACATCTCTAGGGTGTGGTTAAGCTTTTGCATAATGACAGGCACTAGCTGCATCACTATTGTAGCAGTATCTTCTGTTGAGATTCTCACAACCTCATTCAATGTCTCATATGCTGCTGTCCGAAGTCGTGAATCACCCGCATCCTCCCTATCTGTAGTGACCAGAAGTGCTTGAACAATACTATGGAAAAAGGGAGAAAGAGGCGATGGAGCACCTGTACTCTCCTCATATCCTTGTGCCAAGAAGTAAATTGCTCCACAAACCTTCTCAGCCACATTAGGTGAGTCCTTGATGCTTTCTAGAAGCACTGTAAGAATCATAGGCAAATTCTCTTGTGTAATGACAGGGAATTGCACATTAGGCCCATGCAGGAACTCAAAAATCCTTCCCAGTGTCCAGGCTGTTGTATCCTTCACATGGTTGTTCTCATCCTTCATAGCACTCAACATGAAGTTCAGAGCAACATTTACCAGTGGAGCAAGCTTTGGCAATGATGGCCCCTCAAGAATGGAACCAAAGGCATAAGTGGCTGCTTCTCGACACCGCCAATCTGGCTTTGACACATTCTCCTGCACATAAGGCATCACTAAGGGAACAACGTCATCACCAACTGCTCTAGCCACAAGGCCCAAGCAAGTCCCTCCTGCCATTGCAAGATTCCAAGCTCCCTCTTCTTGATCTTGCTCCTCATCCTGCTTTGTCAGAGTCTCCAGCAACATGGGAACCAGGGCTGGCAGTGCCTGCTTGATGAACTGGAAATAGGGCACCTCAGAATCCCCAGTGAAATCCCCACTATACTCCTCCTGAATTTCAATTTCCTCATCACAGATTGAGCTCCAGAACTCCACTGCCTGCAAGGCCACCGGCTCCTCATCTTCCTTGACGGCCTTGGAAGTGATTGCAAAAACGTCCTGCATGTAGGGCGCCAGTTTCTCATAGTATGTCGAGCCAATGGAGACCAGACATTCGAAGGCAGCCTGTCGCACGCGGCTGTCTGGGGACAGAGTCGCCTCGCACACTACTCTCATGATGTAATCCCTCTCCATATCATTCTCGAAATTCGTTTGTGCGAAATCCAAGGCATTGTAGAGGGCATTAGTGGCCGCTAACCTAACATCGTTGCTGGTTTCCGAAGCATTCATGCCCTGCACAACGGCGGTCAAGATCGCGTTCACCTGCTCTTGTGCGAGAATCTCGGCGGAGACCTCCTCGCAGACATATCCGAGGGTTTCCAGCGTCGCTTGCTTCAGGTGAGCCGGTTTCTCCACCTGCGATCCCCCCATATTGGCCAGTAGGGATCCGACAAGCTCCGGCCATTCTCCCTGGGGAAGTTCGATAGCGGCAATTTTGGCGATCACCTGCGCAGATGTATGCCTCGCATCAGGGACCACGGAATCCAAGGTTTGCGAAAGCGCACTCTTGATCTGTGTCTTCACCGCGGGATCCAAGGATAGCCATCGACTGACAAGCTCTTGCTTCCGGGCGGTCTCCTTCGCATCCAGTGAGTTCTTGAGAATAAGCCCCGCGAGCTTACGGCTGTCAGGAGGTTTCTCATTGTTGGCGAGCTCATGCGACAAGGCGATTAGAAAACCGGCAAGGTTTTGCTCCTGAAACTGTTTCAAACTATCCTCTGCAACTTTGCGCACCACCCCGTCTGCGGACTGAGCGTTCAGCAGGATCTGCGTCACCTCCTGCGCCATCCTCTGCGCGCGTCCACAAAACCTCCCCCACCACTCCCAGACCACCAATACTATTCTTCTGCAGCAAGCAAATCCTCTTGTGCACCGCGCTCTGTTCCCTCGCTCGTCGTCCACCGGAGAGTGAATCACAACAGCATCGCACTGCCCTTGGGGAAGGCAACCACACCTCTCCCGGAAACCCTAGGTGGTAAGGTGGTATGCCGCCATCCGCGCAGGCCGCGTCGTAGCCGCGAGGCCGGGCCGACACTTGAGAGTAGTACTTCACGGCAAGGGGATTGTTATACCCACCGGTTATAAAAACATATCCGCTCACACCCGAATGAGCATTGCGATCTTTTCTTTGTACCCAAAGATTCCGTGAAGTCGTGTCTTTTCTTTGAGTCGTTTCTGTGGAAATTTTTGATCCCAACTTTTCAGAAATGAAGGCAAGCCATTGGTGTAGGGTAAAATCCTGGGAGTACGGCATTTACGGCCGGGACAATTTGAGGGGGGCCTGCCTCAAAGGGAGGCCATTTCACGAATGAAAGTGCAACTCCAAAAGTTATTATGTGTAAGGTAAAGCCCAAGGTAGAGAGCTTTAAGGCCCGTGCAAAATGGAGCTGAGCACAGGCCCAAATCTGGTAAAGCCTGCTACTCTGGGCTCTTTACTAGGAGCTTTAAGGACCTGCTCCAAACTGTACTTTTTTATTTTTAAAAAATCTCCTGATACCCGGATCCGGGTATCACTGAAAAAGGGGGGGGGGGGGGGGGGGGGGAAAAAGGGGGGTGGGGTATTTGAAAAAAAGATAAGCTGTCCGGGGTTTTTAAGATGCCCGACAAAAGGAC
>Ga0116231_10002877_pt1 | contig 35902 bp, 21 predicted proteins | sample S1TSphgellanicum_2_FD_89695 | JGI IMG/M metagenome (GOLD analysis project Ga0116231, IMG submission 89695) | Host-associated microbial communities from peat moss isolated from Minnesota, USA - S1T2_Fd - Sphagnum magellanicum MG | ecosystem: Host-associated > Plants > Peat moss > Unclassified...
AAGTTGTGAGCCAGGGCTGAGGCCCACTTTACACTAGGAGTCAAGGCCAATGTTCAACTCAAATCAAGCATTCCTATTGGTGCGAAAGTTGAAATCACCCCCAAGGGCTTCACACTAGGAGTCAAGGCTGAAATAGAAAAAATATTTTCAATCTGCCCCAAGTTACTGATAAATGCTGAACTTTATGGCCTTGTATTGGCCCCAAGGCTGAAAAAAGGATACCATCTAATTTGGGAAGCCAATTTGCAACCCTTGGGGCCAATGTTCCAGCATTTATTAATATCCTGATGTCAATGTCCTAGCATTTATTAGTAACTTGGAGTCAAACATCAAGCTAAAATGCTCAAAGTTGGCCCAAAGTTTTTTCAGCCCTGACTCCTAGTGTAAAGCAGGCCTAAGATGTGGATTATTTTGTGTAGTATCATCTAACTCGCTATACACATGTTTCTTAATTTCTTAGTGCCAAAGTCCATATTGAACAGTATGCAAAGATGTGTGAAGAGAAGCCTCTTATTGCAGTCTGATTAAAATTTCCTCCTGACTAACAGGGTGACTTTGAACTCGAAGATGCAAAGTTCAGAGGGATGCAGCGTGGGGGCAGAAAGCGGCTCTTTCTGCACAGTGTTGAAGATCTTTTGCGGCAGAAGAAACGACATTCTTAGCACTTTGTTTCCTTGATACATGAAATCCAACTGTTTTACAGATGACAACGCACACAAGTGTAGCTGCCCTTTACTGGCTGCTGCTTGCCACATGATCTTCATACTCCTGTATATATCTTCTGGAGCTTTTGCAAGGGCACTGGGTTGGTGTTGTTTTGTTGTTGTTTGATTCCACCAGTGGCAATTAGGTTGGTGAATGGACATTCATGTGAGGAACCTTTTTCTTCAGGTTATTCCAGAGGTTCAGCAATTTACATTTTTGGCTCAGTCTTTCATACACAATTATAGCACAGAGGAATGTCACATTCATGGCTAAGCAGACAATACTATGCCAGTTTGCCTTGTTGCTTTGGAAGACATAGCAAATCTAATCACATAGTTTTTTGTCTGACAGGAATTCCTTAGTCAAAAGTATTCAGGAATGATATAATGAAACTAGATACATTGTTAGTCAAGGACTTCTGAGGGTTGTTGGCAGTTCAAGAATATGCAGCTCTTGAGGGGGTTCTTTCTGAGTATTGGGAATGACATTGCTGCTGAGATGGTTGCACAAATTCTGCAACTCAAAATTCTGAAGCAAATGTTTCAGTGGCTGAGAGATTAGAAATCCTCAAAGCTGATCGGCAAAGTGCAGTGCTCCTCAAAATGTAATTCCCCATTTCTATATATAATGAGTTCTGGCCCAACGTGTGTTGCAGCTTGCAGTTCCCAATCTTTTTCACGGGGAGGAATGTTGTTAAGAATTGGCTTTCCAAAGTACCTAAAGGGAGATAAAGTTCTGTGTATGGTATGCAACAGTAGACCAGTAGACTTCCCTTTGTTGATCATCTTGACCATGCTGGCTATCTATTTGATGCAGGGGATTTGGTCAACATTCTGCTGTGTCAACCAAAGTGTGACTGTAGATGGCCCTGCTTGGTGCTTGCAGAGTCTATTGTGACATGGTGAGATCAGCCAAAATGTGACTGTAGATTACAGTGCTTGCTGCTTTGCAGAGTCTATTGTGATGTGGAGATGGGCCAACACATCACAAAACATGTTCACCAAGTGGACTTGCCAATGCTACAGTCTATATACTGCTATCAAACACGTATGCTGCTGCTGGCAACTGGGATGTCAATTCAGCAGCAGAGAAGGAACTAGGTGTGGAAGAAACAATGTGGTTGCAGGTGGAACAAGGTGAATAGTGAGACACGAGCATTTTGTAGTTGGTCGAAACCATTTTGGATGTCAGAAAAAATTCCATGCAGAACTCAACAGATTGTTCAGGCAGATGGTGCAACATGAGGTATGTGTTGGGTATTAAATTTTGTCTGCACTCTGGAGCAGAAAAAACGGTGTTCCATTTGGGTTGTAAATATTGTGAGAAACTGGCCATTGCATTTGGGCTCATCAACACATTTGTTGACACTTCACTCTATAGGAAGTGGAGGTTTGCATCTGTGGGGTGGTGGGTATTTTTGATTTTGTTAATAACCATTTCTTGGTGGTTTATGATTATTTCAGAATCAGAGAGATCCCAGTTCCAAACTCTGAATACTAGATACGATTTCTGAATAATGGGGGATAAGGGTTGGATTTCATGAATGAAATTAAATGAAAACGTAATACATATAGATCTGGGAACATTGGTGGGTAGTTTTGTTTAAGAAAATTGCAACTCCCAAAACTAACAATGAAATAAATGAGCCTACAAGCCCTTGTTATTTGATTAATCTAAATAATTTAAAAAATGGTATTTATTTTTGCCATTTGAATTTGAATATATATATATATATATATATATATATATATATATCTTTTCAAGCTTAACTATCTCATTCCTTTGCCCAACTCATGTATATGAATATGAAAAATAAAATTAACATGTGTTTATTGCATGTCCATGTTATTTATATTAAAAATGATTTAATAAGCCGACCTCTTTCAAGCTTATCTATTTAAACTTTTTTCCTTGCGCATTTACATGGGACATAAAAACATGCAATTTGACCTAATTAATAATGAACTATTAGGAACCATATATGGGAAGATAAGAGAAAGACAAAGAGGGGAGAGAGAGAGAGGGGAAGAAGAGGGTGGTGGGGGTGGGGGAGAGATTTTCCTCATTTTGGAACCTTTCCCTTTACACTATTATATAACCTAATGAAGATAGTTATGCCTATTTGTGGAAGTTTGTTGTACTCACCCCTACATACATACCTACTTCACCCCCTATTGACCTACATACCTTTCTCTTGGGAAATTTTGTAACCGACTCTTTCGCCCCCCTCCCCCACTTCTCCTTGCTTTCTTGTGTGAATAAAATATACAAAAATTCCAATAATACCCTTCTATGGCACCTTTTTGGAAACTTATGGAAATGCTTTTGGATGGTGCAACAAGGGGCCCATCACCACCACCTTTGTTGGGAGAACCCTTCTTTGCTCATAGGCAACACCATACTATGCATCGGGGGTGAGGAGGTTTGGAGGTAAAAAGTTTTGCTTCAAACTTGGAACCAATGTGTGAGTGATGACTAAGGACCTAGATTTGTTTCTTTAGGTTCCCCTTTTGATCGAATTCATTTTTGTATTTCAAATTTACATACCCATGTTAGTTAGCCTACCTTCATGATTTGAAACTCGTTCCAACTCTACGGAAAACGTTTCATGAAAAATCTACTTTCCATAGGGATAAAGTATAAGCATGACTTTTTCAATTCAAATCACACACACACACACACACACACACACAAAGTTGCTTTTGTAATTGAATTCTATAGTTATTATGAAACCAAGTATTTATTACATGTGTCAAAGAAAGTGAGGAATGAATGAATATCAAGAGAGTACCACCACCCAACTTGAAAACTCTAAGGAAGGAAGTTCTCGCTTATTGGCAAACTCCATAACGTGTGTGTGACATGCTTATAGCATGATGAGTGGTATTGAATGACTTTAAAACTTTCATGAATGACCCCCGTTTTTTTTTTCCTCTCTTAAAAAATTGTCAAAGAAAGTTGACATGTAACCTTGTCAAAGAAGGGATAATTTATTTTTATTATGTACTCATCAAAAGTTTGGTTCCATTCTTTTGAAGTCTTGTTTGGGGTAGGTAACTGTTGAGGTGGGTTAAAAAATTAAAAATAGATTTAAATTTAAATAAATTTATAAATAAATAATTTATAAAGAAAAGAAAAGAAAAAAAAGAAAAAAAAAGAAAAAAACTACTTCAAGTAAAACTAGTTATAGGTGAAAGACACTAAAACATCCCGCCTAATAAGCATTGTTGAGGGCAAAAAAAATGATTGATGGTGCTCTACCTTGTATAGAGCCGTTTGATTTCGTGGTATGATTTAATTGCTTTGACCTTAAATAATAATAATAATAATAATAAATTTGATTATTTTTTAAATATTAAAATCTATGTTATTGGTTGATACTTTTCATTTTAAAAAAGATGTTAAATTTCAATTTAGCTCGGAATAACAAAACATGCATAACAAACTAAATAATGTTCTTTTTTACAAAACATGAAAATTTGTGCTAACTATGTATAACACAATTCAACACACAAAACCACCATGGAATGCACAAAAAGACAAGTTCAAAAAAATGCATTGAATAGAGCTCGTTAAGGAATGTTTAGTATCTTGTGTTATGGGGGTTCCCTTGTTTTGAAGTTTGTGTCTCGGTTAGGTAACTTTGGGGTAGGGTTAACAAAAAAAAATAGACAACTTATGTAAGTGTAGTTAGGTTCTCCATTTGTTTGAAGTTTGTTTGAGGTAGGTAACTTTAGGAGTGGGTTAAAAAAATTTAAAAATTTAATAATAATAATAATAATAAATTTTTAAATTAAATTTGAAATAATTTTTAAAAAAAAAACTTAAGAACTTAAGCAATAATTAAGTGTAATTAGGCACCATTGCTTTGGATTTGTTTGGGGTAGGTAACTTTAGGGGTGGGTAAAAAAACAAAAAGATGACTTACATAATAAGTGTAAATAGGTTCCATTTATTTTATTTTTTCAATTTTTTTTTATGTAGCCAAATTAGCAATGGTCTGCAAGAATGTATTAGCCATATTTTGGCTACAAGCTAAATATGAAAGCAGAATTTTTAAAACATACTTCTATATTTTTTGGCTACCTACTTGAAGCATGTATAGAAATATGGCAATTTTTTCTTAAATATATATTTCAAATTATGGTTATTGAAAATCTCAAAAAATCACTTGATTTTAGCACTTAAATTTTTTTTATATAGCTTTTTGGCTATATAGTCTAGAGCCAGCCAAAAAGAAAAGAAAAGAAAAGAAAAGGCTGGTTCCAAATTCCAATGCAATTGAAGCTTTGTTTGGGGAAGGTAACTAAGTAAATTTGGGGATGGGTAAAAGAAAAGAAAAAAAAAGGGGACCGACTTAAGTAAAAAAAAAAAAAAGAAGAAAAGTGTACGTTTTTTTTTGCCAACGTGGAAAGTGGAAATGGACCCCCTTTTGGTGATTCTACCATAGCCACAACAAAGCGGAAATCCAAGCCACCGGATTGGCTAGAATCTGTTGGAATCCACGTCCCGACCAATGACATGCTCTGCGGAATGCCACTTTCCAGCCGGCGTAATCTCCCTGGATACTGTTGCCGTCTCTCCCGGGAAGAAGCTCCCCCAACTCCGCGACTTCCATTGCGCGCAAACCGCTCCATGTGCCGTGTTCGATCTTCTTCGTTGTCTCCATGAAAAAAAGAATGGGATCCACCTCATTATGTGAAGAAAAAATAAATTCGTACGATCTTTTATTTTTTCCACGCAAATTTTTGGTTGTCTTTTTTGGTTGAAAAGTTTCTGCTATCTGATCACGGATATGGCTACAACCCTTTCGTTGCTGTCGTTGCAGCAGCAGCCCCAGCAGCAGCGAAAGAGTTTTTTCTTTCAAATTTTTGTTCTACATGGAAAAAGATTTGATGGGTAGTTAGTATTAAAGAATCGTACTGAACTCCACAACTCCTCCTCATAGAAAGCTTTTGTTTGTCGTGTATGGGTTGGACGTTGCATGAACAAGCAGAAGAAGAAGCTGAAGCTCCAGGGGTTCTCTCATGTTTGTGAAGTAGTATTGTAGCCTCTGGAACTGCTTTTTGTGGAAGATATTGTACAAATCTTTTTTTGGTCGTAGGTGATAAAAAGTTTTTCTATCCGGATTTTGGATAGGGACTGGCGGATTTTAGGGTTAGAGACAATTTAGGAGTTGGAAGAAGAAAGAAGAAGAGACAATGGGTAGTAGTAGATCATGATGTCACCGCTGTTCACGTAGCAGTCAGCGATTTTCTACTACTGCAGCAAGTGAAGAATTCGAGCCGTGAAGAATTCTTTCTTTGTTATAGAGTTGGAGGCGTGAAGAATTGTTCGTTTGTTGCAGTGGTTGTTGTCCAACCCAACCCATCACTCAATTCTAGACAACCAGACTTCTTTTTCAGCAGCAGCTCCTCTTTGTTTTTCAAGAGAAAAAAGAAAACCCCCCCGCTCCGGCTCAGGAATTGTGGAACCTCAGAAATTCTGCACAGAAAATTTACTTTGAGCTTGAGTGAAACAAGATCTGTGTCGAGACCCAGAGTTCTGAATTTGGGTGGGAGGCAAAAGATTGCGAGAGAGAGAGAGAGAGAGATACACACGCGCACATACACAGGGGCAGTAAGAGGGGCAGTGATGGCAGCTGGGGCCAAGGATTGCAGCAACAGAAACAACAGTGGATTCACTAGTTCTGCAGTTCAAGCAACAGCAGTTACAGTGGCGATGGCGGGGAGAATCTGTCGAGCTTGTGATGTGTGCGGTATGCAAAGAGCTCGCTGGTACTGTGCGGCAGACGAAGCGTATCTGTGCCAAAGATGTGATGCCAGTGTCCATGGAGCCAACGCTCTGGCTCGTCGCCATGAGAGAAGCAGGCTGGGAGCAACAACATCCATGTACAACAATACTTCTTTGCGCTCATGTAAACGACGCCGCAAGCCGACGAAGACTGCTGTTCAAACCTCTCTGCAAGAAGCTCCTCCTCCTGCTGCTGCGCACCTGCAGGCCCATGAGCTAGTGCAGCAGCAAACTCTTCCTCTACTACTACCCTCACGAAAGCGCTCGAAGCGCACCCGAAGACCCAATCCCAGACACAAAAACATTCACAAAGAAGAAGAAGAGGAAGAAGAAGAAGAAGAAGAAGAAGAAGAAGCTCATGTCCAGGAGTTCAAGGACGAGTTCCAACACTTTGCCGTGCCGGACGGATACATGGATTCTGAGATAGATTTCGAGGAGACTTTGGGATCCTTGATGGGTGATCAGGCCGCCGGAAGCAGCTTCAGCGGAGCAGAAGATCATGGGTTTGGTAAAATGGAGCTCACAGGGTTGAGCTTCTCATCTGAGATGGTGACTTTGGAGAGAAGAGGAGACGACAATTCAGAAAGGACAATGATTCTGGAAGCTGCAACAACAACAACAGAAGGAAGTGCAACAGCAGGAGGAGGAGCTGCAGCAGGCAGTCCCTTTGTGGGAGTCTTTGCTGTGAAAGTGAAGAATGAAAAGAGCCTTGCAGCAACAGACATGAGTGTGGAAAACAGATCAGAGAGAATCAAAGAGAAAGTCGTGGAGATGCTGCGATGCTCACTCAAAGGCCATAGCAAAGAGGAATTAGGCATTCCTTCACTCCAACTTAACTATGAAGATGTGTTGTCTGCTTGGTCTGATCAAAGCTTTTGGACACTAGAAGATGGCAATCACCTGCAAACTGTCCCTGGCCATAATAGTACCCATTTCGATCATTCTGTATGTATTCTTTCTCAAAATTCTCTTATAGCTCTGATTTGAGAATTCCAATCCTCTCTCAAGAAAGCTCTGATTCTCTCTATCTTGGATATATGTGTATTCCAATTCTTTCCAATTCTTCTGAAAAAAGTTCTCTAGATCTTGTGTCTGTGCATTCTAATTCTTTCCAATTCTTAGACTCAAGAAAGTTCTTGTCTATCTTGGATCTGTGCATTCCAATTCTTCTCAAGGACTATTGCCTCCATCTGTCTGTATGTTTGTCTGTGTATTTGTTGTGTTTATGGCGAGATTGCAACTCTAAACTTGTGTTTTGAAAATGGGTTTTGCAGGGAATCATGGAAATGTGCCTGGTTCCAGACATGAGCAACTACTGTGGCAATAATAATACTCAAGGATTGCTCACTAGAAGTGATGGTAGTAGCCATCATGGTGGAGGAGAAAGAGAGGCGAGAGTATTGAGGTATAAGGAGAAGCGTCGCACTCGGCTTTTTTGTAAAACAGTCCGTTATGAGGTTCGCAAGCTGAATGCCGAGCGTCGACCCCGCATGAAGGTGAAAATATCTTCTTCTACATAATAATAATATTACTCAGGCATATATACGACATTCTTCATATAACTGTTTTTGTGATGTTTTCTTTAGGATTCAAAAGCAGCTACAAATTTCAAAGCTTGGGTTTGATCTTGAACTTTCTTTAAATCTTGTGTGTAATACTTCTTTACCTGGAATTAATCATGGAACAAATCTATGTTTTTGAGTTCCAAAACCCATCTTAAAAATGGACTACAAGAATGTCAGCAAACAAATCTGTTCATAGTGTGTTCACTGCATATCTCATTGTTGCACACCCATTTTGATCAATTGTCTCATTGTTTGCTTTCTCCGTGGGTGCAACTTTTTTTGCAGGGTCGATTTGTGAGAAGGACACCAGGTTGTATATAATGTTTCAATGGGGCAGGGAGGGTGGGGTAGCAAATATTACAACATACAAGATCCTCTTCAGGTTCTCACTCATCTAGTTACTGAAGACAAGCAACCCCACCCGAAACAGAAAAAAATACTATAAAATAGAAGAAAAGATCAAGTAGCAGATCTTAAGAGTTGCTACTACAAAAGTGTACAGTTCCGAAGCTTCTTATTAACAAAGCAGCATTATGAAATTTGTAGACAAAACAAAATCTTCGAAGAAGACACAAAGTAATCAATCCATGCCAACAACAGCTTAGTTAGCATTTACCCAAAAAAAATCCCATTCTAGCATGGTCATCAACATGGTCACAACCTTGTTGAATATGCAAAATGATGATCACAACCATGGTCACAAAGTCATGTAAATTTGCTTTACTGATTCATAGACATCTTTGTACAAAAGATATGTGAAAGTTTGTACTTTTCAATCTCCATGAATTTGTACTTTACTACCCAATTTACCCAAAACTGGCTTTCGTTGTATGCATGTATGTCCTCCAGTCACCAAGTTCCTTTCTGTAGTTGAGAGTTTTCTTTCTGTTTCTGCAAAGTGTCTGTATGTAGTATGTACCTATTGGAGTGCATTTTGTTTGCTTGACAAAAGTCATATTGTATTCTACATATGTGAAGAAGGTATCATGGCTCACCATCCAAATCACCCACATCAAGTGTAGGTGTTGGATTTTTTTCCCCCTTTAGACTTCTGCATTTTTATTAGGTTTCCTGTGTTTGTAATTCTCCTGCATTCTTCACATCCACAAGCTTTGGTACAGGAAATTCTACACACCAGGAGCTGTGGATTTTTGCAGCTAGTTAGTTAATTTATGTAGCTCACACATTGCCTTGAGCAATGGTGTGCAGAGAGATGGCCATGCTTTCAAAGGAAAGGAGCATCTTGTCTTGGTATTGTTGCTCAGCATTGTTCCTGGCCTGAAGCAAGTTCACTAGTGCATGCAGCTGCATCTCCAGGTTACCGATTGCAACTCCCTGAATCCTGTGATGATGACTACTGCCATGTCCTCCTGCTGATCCATACTGATCTCGCCACTGCTGTGAACTTGGAGGAGCTTGCCAGCACTGCCAAGTCTCTTGCATAACTTCAGGATGATGGCTTTGTTCACGCTTGTTCTGCTGAGGTACTGCATCATGGTTGTGCACTGAAAGCAGCACTTCCAGCTGCTCTTGGAAACTCAGTTCCAGAAGCTCTGGGGGAAGAAGATTGTCACCATTTAGCATTGAATGCTGCAGGTTGTGATCTGTCATCATTGTTGCAAGGTGCTGATGATGCTGAGGCTGCTGCATGTTGTTGTTATCAGTCGGCTGCAGCAAAGGCAAGTGAGAGTTTATAGATTGCAGTACTACAGGAAAGTTTGTAGTGCTTGAGTTCAAGGTTTGATGAGTAGTGGGCTTGTCAGTGGCTGGCTGTAGTGGCAGAGGTGTTACATGAGGAACTTCTGAGTGTGAAAGCTGTGAGCTGAGATGAATGTGTGCAGGCTGAGGGAGTAGATCCATTTCAAGCTTGTATGGAAATGGAGCAGAATCAAAGGAGGGTGAATTGGTCTTCTCTTTTTGAACCTGATGAGCTGCAGGGGTACCACTACTACTCTGAATAGAGGCCTTGGTTTTAGAACCCAGATCTGTAAGTTCACTTGTTGGGACAGCAGATGATGACTTTGCACTCTCAGCCACAGGAGTTGAACTTTTCTTCTGTTGTGGGATGGTTTTAACAATATTGGGAGCTTGAGATATTACTTGAGGAGCTTGACAAGCTTTGACAAAAGTGGTGTGGTTAGCATTGTAAGGAACAGTGCGGTTGCCTCTCCTCAGCTCTGTAGCTCTTTGTTTGCGAAGTTCACGTGCCTGGAGCTTGAAACCATCTAGTGGGTCTTGAGAAGGGACAACTGTCTGGTGAGCAATCAGAGATGACCAACAGCTGTTTCCTTCCAGGTTTTTAGGCTCTTTAGCTTCTTCTAGTACGACCTGAGGTTGAGCTACTAGCATGGCTTCTGGAAGTGCAGCATGTCTTGTATTGTTTAGCCCTAAAATTGGAGCAGTTGATTGTGTGATGACTTTCTTTTCGACACAGCCTCGTGAAAATCTCTTGATCAAATCAAAAATCTCTTTGTCAATTCCCTCACCCAGAGGAAGCTGAGGCCATTTATTTGCACGGTGCTCGTACCTCTCAGCTCTTGTAAGCTCCCAATAGTTGGGACCATGATTCCCAGCTTCTTCAATGTTGAAGGAGAAGATTTGAACTTCATACTGTTCCAGGCGATACCATCTCTTGTTGCAGCTTTTGAAACTTCGATGGTAGCCTCTATCTCGAAGCTTCTTTGCAACTTTGTCCCAGTGTGAGTCACTCACAGCACGGGAATTGGATCCTTGTGGTATTGGCCTCTCGTGCTGCTTCAGTTCTATGTGTGCCTCCACAAGTGCTCTTGTCTCTTCTAATGTCCACTCCCTTGCCATAGCTACACACCTGCAGTACTCACTCCATCAAATCTCTTGCCTCTCTTACCAACTACTCCATATTATTTACTTGCTACAGGTTCCAACTCTCTTGATGTATACAACTTCCTTCACTACGACCTGAATCCTTGAACCCTAACTGCTACACAATACAGCTGTCATTGAGAGCTAGCTTGGGTTTTTGCATGACATGGTTACCTATGTCAGAGGTGATAGAGAGGAGAAAGTCTTAACTTGTATCTCAAATGTCAAGCACTTGCATGCAGTTCCAAGCAGGCTGGAAGTTCTTGGAGCATCCTGCAAGAACACAAAAAAAAGTTTGGAAGATCTGCTCATAGTGTGGAGGTTTTTGCTTACAGTATGTAAGGTTCTTTATACCTATTTCAAACAATGACTCGAAAGTCTAGAGATGTTGCAATGCAATAAATTACACAGAAGATTGACCAGAAGAATCTCTACCCAGCTGCAGATTCTATGACCTTGATTTCTTTATGAAAAAACCAGGTGAGATTCTTGATTGTTATGCTATCCAGATATGCTAATAATCCTTCAACAATTTTGTACTTGCTTACAGCTTCAGAGATCTCTCTGACACATACCTATCTCTCTCTGACATGAACCCAACTCTTTCTGACAAGCACCATTAAATCTTTCAATATGCAGCTCTGAATTTCCTGTGCAGCACTGAAAGCCTGAAGCTCAGCAAAACGATGAAATGGTTCTCTAAACCCTACTTCTACAGGATTCTTTGACAGGATTCAAAACCTTTCTTTCCTCCCTCCTTCATGAATAGCAAGCTCCTAGCAAGAAATTCCAAAGGCTGTCAAACAGACTCAGACCCAAAACCTTGAAAAAACCCATCAGCAAAAAACACACTGTTACTACTGTCCTCCGGATGCCTTTGTATGGTGGCAAAACCCCAGAAGGAAGAAACATTGGGTCTGTAGAACATGAATCCTCAAAAACAACTAGAAATTCCAAAAACTGTCAAACAGAGTGAGACACCCAAAAGCTTGAAGAACCCATCAGCAAAAAACACACCACTGTTGTCCTCCAGATGCCTTCTTATGGGTGGTGAAATCCTAGAAGGAAGAAACATTGAGTTTGTAGAGTATGAATCCTGGAAAACAACTTTCAATCTACATTGGGATCTCAACAAACATGAAGCCTTAACCTGCTTTTCCAGGACTCGAATTTTGCTGATGGATGATTTCTAGGGTTTGGAGGTCAACCAAGCTGAAAGGTTTTTTCAGGGAGAGTGATTGCTGGGGAAGAAGAAGAGTTTAGAAAAAGCCCTACCCAATTGAAGACAGGACCTTGTGATGGTGGAATGAGCAAGGATCTCCCTTCCAGCTCTGCTACAAGCTGGAAGAAAAGATGGTGCTACACACGAGCCCCCACCTGCTACACCCAATTTCTCTAAACCTCTTACTGATCCTTATACTCTTGCAGCAAACCCAAACAAACCCAAAGGACGTCAAATCCCTTTAACCTTACCGATGTGATGCTCCAACAGACGCAACTGTGACGATTCAGGGAACTTTGCATCACACCTCTTGACCCAATGTGATGACAGTCCAAATCAACACACTCACTACTCCACCCATGAGAGCTTGAATTGTGCAAGCTCACTCCACTGTCCATCCTCATTCCTTCCTTCCCAGGAGCTCCTCCTCCTCCTCCTCCTGCTGCTGCTTCTGCTGCTGCTAATTCAGCAGCTGCCCTACAAAATTCTTGAGCTCAAGATTTTCCAGAAGTTCTTCTAGGATTGATGCACTATCCTTTCACTACTGGAAGCTGCTGGACTCAACTCTTACAAGACTTGCATTGCTTTAAAATTTCTTACCAAATTCTCCATGGATTTTGAGGGACTGCAAATCTTCTCTTTTGCCAGATTTGGAGGGAAAAATATTTCTGAAATCGCCATATTTAGACAATAGGTTCCAGCAAGTCATCAACATATAATAAAAGTCTTAAAATTTTCTACTTTCCTCCCTGACCCATATACCCAAATTTGGCTAATTCCTCTTGTGGATGATTGCCAAAAGTGGCTTACTTAAAATTTGGCTAATTCCTCTTGTGGATGATTGCCAAATTTGGCTCACCTAAAATTTGGCTAATTCCTCTTGTGGATGATTGCCAAGTGTGACTCACCTAAATTTGGCTAATTTCTCTTGTGGATACTTGCCAAGTGTGGCATAACTAAATTTGGCTAATTCCTCTTGTGGATGATTTTTAAAAAAAAAAATTATAATATTTTCCTGTGATACCCAGCAGGAGCCCATACTCTTGTAGGGTATGTGGAGGCCACCTTTATTAAAATTTGGGCTCCACTTTGCTTCACACTACCAGTGACAATAATTAAATTATTATTATTTTTTGACATAATAATTTTTTTTCATCAATTTTTTCTTTTCAAAAAATTAAAATTTATAAAATTTATAAATTTATTATATATATATATATAATTTTGTTTCATTAAAAATATTGTTTTACATTCTTGATTTGGTAGAAAAAAAATGCTAATAAAAGTCTGATTCATTAAATAAGTTCACAACAAGATACAAAACACACCAAAACATTGAAAAAGTGCAAAACAAACCAAAAAAAATCAAATTAAATTAAATTTAAATTTGATCTATGATGAATTATAATCCAGAATGACTCTAAAATTGTCGTAGTGATGATCACCAAAATACCCATCTTACATAAACCAGTTCCAATGAAACATTGTCATTGGAATTTGTGCCTCAACAAAGGACTGGTTGCAAGGTTACTTTTCTGCATGAGGGTTTAGGGTTTAGGGTTTAAACCCTAAACCCTAAACTCTTGTCTCCTCTCAAAACAAATTGCAGCCATCCATTGATACAAAGGAAGATTCAAACTTTATGCTTCATATCTGGTTTATATCTAGATTTTGGCTAAATCTTCTTAGCGACGATCGTCAATTTTGGCTACATTGATCGCCACTTTAGATTACATTAAAATACAAATTTCTTTAAAGAAACCACAAGCTTCCTGCCTGATGTTGCTTGCGGTCTTTACACTCACACCTATTTAGTGTCAAAATTTTGATAGTAAAAAATGACCCAATTTTCTATACATATTTGGTTTTCAATGTGGTAGCCATTAAAACATTTTTTAAAAAAAAGGTTGGTTGTATTAAAAATTTGTACTTCTTCGATTCATATCTGGCTAATAGCTATAAATTTGGCTAAATCTTGCTATTTATGATAGCCATTATTTCTTCCATCAAAATAATTGGCCCCACAAAAAGAAACAAAACAAGCACTGTTGCCATTGAACTGGTAGCACCTATTTAGTCTCTTCCTGAACTGGTGGGGTTGCACCTTTGTAGTTGCTGTCTTCCTGGGACTGGCTCACAAGCCAGCAGCACCCATCAAGTTGGGAATTGTCGGTAAAATCTCATCACAAGGACACCCACAACCATATATGCTTCCATCTTTGCTTGCTTGTGTTTTTGAGAGAGAAAGAGAGAGAGAGAAAGAGAGAGAGAGAGAAGTATTTATGTGTTGATGTGAGAATTGTATTTGTGAGAGAATATTGAGTTTGCCACAGAGAGAATTATATGCAAGAGAGAGAGACAATTGTTAGAGAATTGTTGTACATGTGTATGTGTGTGTATGTGTGTGTGTATGTGTCTCTCTCTGTGTCTCTCTCTGTGCCATGGTTTTGTCTTTGTGGGTTGTAGTAGTGTTTCATGGAGGTGGGGTTTGTTGTAGACCCTGTGGTAGTCAGTTTGATGATTGATTTTCTGGTTATCACAAGCTGGGTGGAGCTGGGACAAAGCTATGAATTTCTACTCCATTAGTGACTGTCATTGGGAAATTGTTGCAGCTGCAACAGAAAGAAACCATGAGTTAGAACAGCAGCTTTTATCAAAAGCTTGGGCCTGCAACTAAAAGGCTGTGGTCAACTGTTGCCTTCAATAGGAGGCAGATGAGCCTCATGTACAGGTAAGTACAAACTGTGCATCCCATTCAACTCCAAATTCTGTGATTGACAAGAAGAAGAAGAAGAAGAAGAGAGACTCTGTTGTTGTCATCATCTAGACATTTTTTGTTGCCACAGGTGCCAATTCAGCTAATCTCAAAAGTTGGTAATAAAAATCGCAGTTTTGAGGCAAATTTTGCTACTACTGGGCCCATCACGTTTGCTGTGATGTCCAAGGTCAGAGACACATTGATCCTGAAAATCCATTGCAGAAAACATTTTACTTGGTATCATTCCATTCCATTACCTGGAAAATATTATAGAGATCCAGAGGAGCCAGATGCTCTTCATGTTTTTTTGGGCAATTTTGTACTTTTGGCTTTGCAGGCATGTGAGCTCTAGCCACTGCAGTGCACATCTTTCAAGTGCTGAGCCAATCAACAAGTCCGGGCTCTGACCCACAGTGCTCAGAAGTCACCTTTGTTGAATTTGTTTTTGATGTGGGGAGTGCTTTGCTTGTGGGCTGCAATTTACTGCACTTTTTTTCTGCCTTCCAAGATCCTCCAGTGGGTTGGTTGCAACAAGGTTGAGTGGAGAGAGAGAGAGAGAGAGAGAGAGAGACTGGTGGGGTTGATGTCACAAACCAAAAACAACAATTCTTTTGAGACAATAATCTAGACTGTCTTCTAATTGAAATGGTGAATGTAACATGTGCAGGTGTGCATGGTGACAGAGTACAACAGATTCACATGCAAAGCTATCACTCAGGAATTTTCGGATTTGAGAGGGGGATTGGTGGTCCTTTGAGGGGCAAGCCTGACTTCCATGCCACATGGGCATGATGATGTGAAGCTGGAGAGGGATTTGGGACATCTTTCTATGAGCTTTTTCTCTCCATGTGAAAGTTGACAGAAAGATGTTTCAAATCCCTCTCCAGAGCTGTTGCAGTTTGGTGATGTTCTTCCATGAATCCATGATGCAGTTTGTAGAGTGTGTGTGCTCTTTTGCATTGTTTCTCACAGGTCGCACAGACTTAGGGTCTCTTTCCATTAGGCTGTTGTGATCACAGTACCCTAATGGAAAGCCACTAACATAGGGGCTTGTTTCTTGCTGCAGGGACAATCACTTTCCATTATGGAGAAAATGTGTAATTAATCAAGTTAAGAACTCTGGGAACACATGTTTTCATGACAAAAGGACAAATGCCATTGTATGGCAAGTCACAGTTTGATTCATAGTTCTCACAACTCTTGTAATTGGTCATTGCTTGATTGGTAGAGTTGTGAGATGGCTGTGAGCACAACTACTTGAAAAAACATAACGAAACACTGTTACAATCACAAAATTTGTGATAACATCAGCCTAATGGAAAGATGTCCTTAGCTGCAAGACTGTAGTCGGGAAAAAAAATGATGGGTGAGATGGTATGTGATATGACATGTGCAATGCTTTCTGATGTAAAGAATGTGTGACTTCTTTCCATGCAAAATGCATAGTGACAATTTTTTTGTGTACAATGTCTTGGCAGGGTCATTGCATGTGGACAAGCTTAAATTGATGCAAGCACTCTACACAGGAGGAAATATTGCAACTGCAATAGGCAATGAGACAAATGACGCCACCTCTTTGTTGCACAAGGTTTATTCTATCTTTTGCTTTCAGTTTAGTACCATATTAATGCCAATTTTGAAGATGCTACAATTGAATGTGATGCCATTATAGGTACTCATCAAACCATGACTTTCAGAGATTCTCATGGGACTAAACATATTTTGATTTGTTGATCCATGTTTTGCAGCTTGATTTTATAAATGTGAAGACATTATTATGTTTATTTAATCACTACTTGACATCCGATTCCTGAGTACACTGATGTGTGAAGTAAGAGACCATAGCTCAGGATTTCCAATCACTTCTTGAGCTCATATGGTTGTATTTTTTTTTTTGCCAGACTTGTAGGAGTAACTCTAACTGCAAGAATCTTAGAAAGTCCATTTTGAAGGATTCAACTGCTCTGAAGAGGCATCTTTGAACATCTTCAATCCTGAGAAACTAGTGGATCCTGAAAAAGTCCAAAACTAGAGATCATCAGTATAATACACTAGATCATGGGAGAGGCAGGAGGATGTCCAGTGCATGGATGGGCTGCCTATGATCCTTCTGGCACTCTTGCCCCCTGCAAATTCTTCCGAAGGTAGGTAAGGTACTTAATGTGGGATCCGGTGGTAATTCTATTGTTCCAAGTTTGAAACTAGACAGTTGCAGATCTCCAAGTTTGTGAAAAATCCATTAGTGTCCTGCAGGGGATGTTTCTAAGGATTGTAGTATTTTTTCCCTTTTTTTTGTATACATGGATACAACATAGAGAAGAAAACAGTGGATACATACATACAAATACATCTTTGCATGTGCTTTGAAAACAAGATTGAATTCATGTACATGGAAACTGTGCAGTGGTTTCTTTGTTTTGGGATCATTGCATGCTTTGGTTGCCATGACTGCCAGGACTCTCTAGAGATTTTGAGCTGAATCTGAGCTCACATGGTGGAATGATGTGTGCTCTAGGGCAACTCGTCCTGAAGATGTGAAGATCAAGATCCTGTTTTGTGGCATTTGCCATACGGATTTGCACAAGGTGCGCAACGAATGGGGAGATTCCAAGTACCCCTTGGTTCCTGGGTCAGTTCTCTGATCATTGAACTCAACCCAAGTTCTGTTGTATGATGCTAATTTCAAGCAAGAAGTCACCTGATCCAAGCAAAGCTGCTGCAATCCATTTGTGACTCCACTCTGAAGAGCTCTCCTGATGTCAATTTGTCATGGATGGGTCCATTGGGATGGTGGGGTATGGATTCATGCATGGCCTGGCAGGCATGAGATAGTGGGGGTAGTGATGGAGCCCAGTTCCAAGGTGCCAGAGTCCAAGTTCAAAGTGGGGCAGCAGGTGGGAGTGGGATGCATGGTTCGCTCCTGTTTGAGCTGCGAAGAATGCAAATGGGGTGTGGAGCAGTACTGCAACGAAGTGGTTTGGACATACAACTCGGTGAATTTTGTTGATGGTAGCATCACCAAAGGAGGTTACTCCACAATCATCATTGTTGACCACAAGTGCATAGTTCAGAATTCTACCCTGATCATCATCATCATCCTGCTGCAGCTTGCAAGAAATTATATTGTGCTCAGACTTGGAGCCTGAATCCATCAGAGGACAAAAGAGGAGATCTGAATTAGCAGCTCTACTGCTGCTACTGGCCGTGCACTGATCTACTGCATGTTGGGTTGGGTTCACATTCCAGAATCTTCAGATTTGTGTGGAAGAAGATGCCTGAGAATCTGGGTGCGGGACTGATCTGCTGAATGTTGGGTTAGGTTCAGAATCTTTAGATTTGTGAGGAAGATGATGCCTGAGAATCTGGGTGCACTGATGATCGGCTGCACATGTTGGGTTGGCTTCAGATTTGTGTGGAAGATGGATCATGCTTGATAATCTACCTGGGGTGTGCAGTAGTACTGATCTGCTGCTGCACATGTTGTGTTGGGATGGATTGGGTTGGGAACTTCAAATTTGTGTTGAAGATGCCTGAGAATTTGCCAGTAGATGCAGCACCACCACTGCTGTATGCAGGCATCACAGTGTACAGCCCCATGTGCTACTTTGGAATGGACATGAAGGGCACCAACTTTGGCTTGGTGGGCTTGGGAGGGTTAGGTCACATGGCTGTCAAGTTTGCCAAAGCTTTTGGTATGAAGGTCACTGTGTTCAGCACCTCTCCTCACAAGGAGAAGGAAGCTTGAGAGCTTCTGGGTGCTGATGAGTTTATCATCAGTAAAGATCTTGATAGAATGAAGGTAACAACAAACACCCCCAAAACAAAAGAAAAGTTCTCAATAATTTCTTTGCAATTCTACTCTAGAGAGAATCATTCAAGTTCTGCACACAACAAAACCAGACTATTATACTAAAAAAAATTGTGTGCACCGACTGCACAGGCTGCTGCCAAGTTAATGGATTGCATTCTTGACAGTTGCATATGCCCACTGCTTGGATCCATACTTGAGGCTGCTGAAGACAAATGGGAAGCTTGTGACAGTGGGTATTCCAGAAAAACCTTTGAGCTTTCATGCCAGTGCTCATCACTGGTAAGCCAAAAGTACTTGACTAAAATCTGTTTGTGCAAGAATCCTGAATTCTTTGGTTTTTTTGCAAATTCATTGTTTCCTTCTCATAGTTTAAGTTTTTTTCCCCTTGGGCTGAAATCTGCGTATTCATGAAATTTCTACTTACTTTGATGTTTCTATTTTGGGGTGTTGCATGATCTACAGGGCATCATTCAATTGGTGGAAGTACAATCGAGGAATCCGGGAGACACAGGAGATGCTTGATTTTGCTGGGAAGCATAATGTGACTGCAATGATTGAGAAGATTCCCATGCCATATGTCAACACAACTATGGAAAGACTTGAGAAAGCGAATGCCAAATACTGTTTTGTCATTGACATTGCTAACACTCTCCAGGATGAAGAATAGCAAAAACTTTTGTTCTTGTTTTGAAAGTCTGAATGTCACTTTAACTCATGACCACTTCTTGCCAGAGCTGTTTTTTCTTCAGAACCCAACAATGGGCTGTTTCTCTGAAAGACCTTGGGTCTTTGACTTCTTTGACTCTGCATGCTCTCACTTTTGGGTTATCATCACCAGGCACGATAACATCTGCTGCCACATAAAATAAATCACCACAATGGTGGAGTGCCAAAGTCTCTGATATTCCACATTCAAAACCAAAAGTATGGTGCAATTGTTAAACTGCATGCTTGGGCTAAAGATAAGGAGCCTGCAATCAGCAGTTCTTAAAGTGAAGATTTAACTCCTCTACTACTCAATTTCCGTACCAGAATTATTCCCTCCCTGCAATAATGTCCAAATCGTTCTGAACCCTTCTGCATTTGCAGCATATTTGATCTCCATCCTGTTCTCTCCTCTTGTATGGGCTTCAACAAAGTCTTGGGTACCACAAAGAGTAGGTATTGCATACATGGATGACAACAAACTCCATCTTTTGGACCTTTGGTACCATAATGATGGCTCAGGTGTGCAGGAACAATGGGTGTGACAAATTGCAGCTAAAGACATTCCAATCTGCAGGACATAATTGCCATCCAAAAACATGCAAGAGTTTGGAGCATGCAAAATGGTGACATATACTTTGAGGACACATGTTTAGAGCATCCGCCCCTCAGCGCATGATACTAGCCTCCAATCCCTTCATCCACACTCGAAGGATTTTTTTTCCCTTTTTCTGACTAGTGCTCCCAACCTTGCCAATTGCAGCTTTGAGAAAGTCCTTCCAAACCATTGAATTTTTTCTCTCCAGCTTTTGAACCCAGGCTTCAGATTCTCAGGGAAGCACTTGCCTTTCTTAAGGAAGAAATTGCTTGGAAGTTAGTTGATATCAACTACCTGCATCCTTCTCAAAAGAAGACACATGATGATCTTAAGACATTGAACCCAGCAATGAATGTGATTATAGAAGAGTCCTGTGTCTTTCAAAGCACGTCATACTTCTCACCAGCAAGCACATGCCTAACATAATTGAAAAACTGTCAACATGATCAGGAAACAACTACTGACTGACCCAGAGCTTCAATGAAAATGTCTAATGGGTTGCTTCCATTTTCCAGGAAAAACACAAATCAAGAACAATACAAACCATGATGGCAGGGAGCTCATCTGACTTTCAAAGCTGCATACCTGCAAGCCTCTGCAGTCACTGCAATTGCATTGAAAACTTGCTCCTCGAATCATCCTGGTGAGCATACCTGCTGTAGACCCAAAACATTGGGAAGTAAGAACATGACAAATCTCAGCAATGAGGGTTATACTTCTCTGTGTGTAGACCCAAGTAACAAAGCTATGCTGTAAATTACCTGTTGTTGGCAAATTCCTCAGCATTTCTTCATGGGAGGCTTTACTCTCAATCGGAGCTGTAGAACACAGAAAAAAATTTCACAAAAGTGAGACAAGTTCTTCAAGTAGTAGTAGTGCCTTGAAAATGTGGAAAAAAGCAAGCTAGTAAACAAGCTTTACAGGAAGAACACTCTGTGAACATCTTCATCTGAATCCAGCGAAGCAATGGTTTACAAGAATGCAACCTTGAGACGAGTGGACTGTGGTGGGCGTGGATCGGCTGCAGGTGGGCCAGAAGCTTTCACTGCAGAGTCTTGCCTCTCAAAACCGCCCTCTCCATCTTTGCTCCCTGTGCCACCCAATGGGCATTTATGACCCTTTTTGAGCACCATACACTTGCTGCAGAGATAACTCTTTCTTGCACTACGAGGCCTGCGCACACTGGAAACTCCTTCATGGTCAGGATGCAAATCAGGGAGGTGTCCATTGCTTCTTCTGACTGCTTCTGACGCCTCAGATTGAACAGAGTGTGTGTGATTCAAATGTCGGACAGGAGTATCTGTCATGAAACTTGGCGATCCTGTTTGGGCCTCTTTCCTTCCAAGTTTGCCTTTGCGTGCTGATCTGATGCCTGAAATGCGAGGATTACCAAGATGCACATTCTCCTCACTTACTGCGCTTCTGCTGTCCTCACCATCTTTCTCGGGGTCACTATTCTCTTCTGGGTGGTTGATATCAGCAATCTTTGGCTTCTTTGGAGATGGCATTCCTGAGGATTTCTGTTGCTTTGAGAGATTTTCCAAAGATGGAACCTGGAAATTCTCTGAATTTAATGAAGGGGGCCTAAGAACTGGAATAGGAAGAGGCGATCGCTTTGCCAGGAGAACCATGGAATTTACATTTGATGTGACTGGAGCAGCTGGAGGAAGAGGAGATCGCTTTGCCAGGAGAACTGTAGAATTTACATTTGACATAACTGGAGCAGCTGGTGAGGCCAAATTTGTATTCAAGACTCCAGTTGCAGCACTGTGATAACCACCCACCACGCAAGCTTCAAGTGGTGGAAAAGTTAGAGGTGTCCTCTTTGCCTTTGGTGCTGAGAGAGAATCAGGTTTCACTGGTGACACAATGCCTGGATTGTTGACACCACCAAGTATCTCTGGATTTGTAACTATGCTTTTCAACCCCTCTTGAGAGTCATGGGGGACATTCAAACACAAACCCATTGGAGCTTGAAGCTTGGCCTCTGACTGCACACACTCTACTGAAGCAGGTGTGTGCTTCGTTTGCAAACAAGAGGTTGCACATTGGTCAACTTCACCTGTACCCAACACAATTTCAGAGGGACCATTTGAGGCAGCTGCAGCAGCTTGATGATCTGTTACTATTACATCTGCAGCTGCCACAAGCTTGCTTGCCTCCAAAAGGAGCTTGGCATGTTCAAGATCTGATTGAATCTGGCCAGCTTCTTTAGGTTTACCCTGTACATTCTCATATGTGTTGGCTGGAACTGGAAGCTCAGCCTCACACTGCATGCACTCCACTGAGGAAGCTATGGTTTCCTTGATTCCTGCAGTCGTTGAGATGGCACTTTGATCCTCTTGGTTTGTGCCCAACTCAATTTTGGAATGACCATTTGAGGCAGCAACAACATGACAATCTGTCACAATAAATGCAGCTGCCACAGGTTGGCTTGCTTTCAGAAGGACATTGACATTCTCAGACTCCAACTGAATGAGGCTAGATTCTTGAGATTCAACCTGCACATTCTCACATGAATTCACCATCTCTGGAAGCTGCTTGGCATCCCACTGCATGCACTCCACTGGAGCTGATACCTCCTGATTTCCCAAAGAAGAGGTGGCACATTGATCCACTTCAGCTGTAACTGACACAATCTTGGAAGGACCATTCAATGGAGTGACTTGATCATTGGGCACATTGCATGCAGCTGCCACAGCTTTGCTTGACTCTGGATAATGAGGTTTAATAGTTTCAGACTTTGATTGAATGAGGCCAGCTTCTTGCAGAGTACCATGTGCATTCCCACTTGATCCTATCCAACTTCGACCCTTAGCTGCTGACCGCAAACATTTAAGTAAAGCTGATGCCTGATCAATTACCAAAGTACAGTTGGGTGGCCACTGATTAACTTCGACTGTTACCCACTCAACCTCAGAATGACCATTTGTGTCAACTGCTTGATCATCATCTCTTCTAGTAACTGCAGCTGCCACAGCTTTGCTTGCTTCTGGAGGAGATACAGTGACATTTTCTGACTCAGACTGAACAAAGTCAACTTTTTCTGACCCACCATTCATCATATTCTCACATGCACCCACCAGCACTGGAGGCTTGGAAGCCTCTTGCAGCAAGCATTCCACTGAGGTTACTGCCTCCTCAATTCTCACAGATGTTGTGGGACATTGATCACATTCAGCTGCGATCAACTCGATCTTGGAAGCACCATTTGATGCAGCAGCTACTTGATCATCTGTAACAACAAGTGCAGGCACCTCAGATTTGTTTGCCTGAGCACAGTCCATACCATTTTCCAACTCCAACTGAATAAGACCAGCTTCTTGAGAATCGCCATGGACATTTGCACATGAATCCAACGGAACTGGAAGCTTGGTTGTTTCTGACTGCAGACAATCCCTTGAAGCTGAAGCATCCTCACATTGATCACCTTCAGCTGTAACTGGCTTAACATCAGAAGGACCCATTGAGGCAGCAACTTGGTCATTTGTGACAATTAGTGCAGCCACCTCAACTTGGCTTGTCTCTGGGGTAACAGTAACATTTCGAAACTCTGGCTGGATCAGATCAGCTGTAGACACTTGCTCCTCACCATTTACACTGCTGCTCATTGGTTCAACTCCAGACCTTCGTCTATCCATCTGAGAGGCACTGAGAGTAGTTGGCTCCATAGGAGACTTGCCAATTTCAGATTTTCTTTCCTCCAACTGAGGATGAGGAAGAGTGGTACACAGAGATGATGACATTGGATTTGAAAAAGTGTTTTCCATCTGGCTGCAAACCAACCCATTTGCCCCAAAAAATGGAGGTGTCAGCCAAGCTCCTGGTGCAGAAAGCTGTTTCTTTGGTCCTATCACTAAAGAAAATCAGAATCTTTCAATATCCATAATCCTATGTATAGATAGATGCATAGAATAACATGACAAGAATAAGCAGTAACAGAATCAGCACAGAAGGAGGTGATGTGATTGTGGCCAAAATCAACAGTGAAGCCAAGCTGTATGGAAACACTCATCTAAAAATGGACCACCTATGCTCTAGATCCATAACCAAGCCAATCACAGAAGCTGGGAATCTAGTATTATACTTGTTTCTTGAGGCATTTTCTGTCTTGTCATCAGTACCCATGGCCTGTGATATATCTGTGACGACAATCGCCAGTGGCATTGATGAGGGCAAATTCAAGGGACCTACTTCCACATCTTTAGCTCTGGCTAGAATTTCCACATTTTTCTGTTTCTTCAAAGGAGCCTCAAAGATATTCAACTCTGCAATGTTGTGGGCCTTCCGCTTCATGTACACTTTCACATTCTTACTTTCACTGGGAAATTTGCTCAAAGCCTGTGCATTACATGGTGGCCCGGTTCTCTTCCAAGCTGCAAATGCAATTTCCATTCCACTACATTCTGCCTCCTCTTCCTCTCCTGCAACCCTGTCAACTGTTGTAGCACTGGAACTCTGACCAGCTAAAGGTGGATCAGAATCACTCTCTTCCATCCTCTTCACTAATTCAAAACTCTAGAACCAGAAATTTCCCAAGCTCCTTAACCTGAAGATGTCAACACCAATCTCAAATACTGCGTGTGTCTCCAAACTGATCAGCCTCTAGGTGCCAGTTGATTTTTTCTTCGAAGGAACCAGCTCCTGATTCAAGACAGCCATCAACTGTCAAAAGCCCAAATTCAGTACATTCTCAAATCATCCTGAAAGTCTGCAACCTGATAAAAGCTCAAACATGTCTGCATAAAATACTCCTGGTACATAACACTCATACCTAACATAAAATACTAACACACAATCGATCAAGAGCCATTACAAAGAACTATGAACCCATTTGGACACAACATTAAGGAAGCATGATCATCTCAATTGCAATCCACTCCTTGCCAGAAAACCCATCTTAAGCAAAAGAAGCTCAAGAAAAGCGATGGCCAGGTCACTCTTTAAAAGGTGCCCTAAATATGTACATGGAACTGCTCTGTCACACATATCTTTGAAATTGCAGAGAAATCTCCACAATAACAATCTGAAGGTAACTAACATGAAAAGCAGTGCAGTGATACCTTATGAGAATCATTGACAAAGTCTCAAACCATCACATGTATTACGAATAGCAGGGTCAAGCTGCCATTACTACCCACTGCCTTCATCAGGTCCCAAGAGCAGCAGGTGTAGATAAGTATATAATAATCCACCAGTAGTTTTGGACAAACCCTTCACAAAATCATGTGGGGTGGCATGTGGCTGGGCTCAATTCCTCCATCACCACTGGAATTTGAACCCTCCAGAGCTTCTGGTGGGGTTATCATGCAGGAACATCACACAAATGCCCTGAGTAGTACTCACTTTCTCAAACAAAACCAAAACTCATCAACCTACTAGCAGCAGCAGGGAAAGCTTTTATAGATTTTCAAGGCACAAAAGCCGAAGCGAAGTTCAAATATAAAAAGCTCTCTACACACACACACACACACGCAGAGGGTGGCTCAATCTTTGCCTGAAATGAAGTCTAAACCCCAGCTCTTCTTGAGGGTCAGAAAGGAACAGCACACACACACAAACCCAAGAGCTCCAACCACTCTTAACAGAAAACAACCCAATCCTTGATTCTAGCAGAGCAAGTAAGAAAAGCAAGGAAGCAGGAGTTTCAACCAACCTGAGGCTGGCCACAGTCTGATGAAGGTAACCCAACTCCCTTCTTCCTCTCTGTTTCTATTTGCGCCCAAAGAGTTTTGGGTCTCTCAAATATCCTTTTGTGTTCGTCTTTCCTTCCTGTACATCTTTCCACTCTTGATCCTTTCACACCCAACCCACTTTCTTCTTCTGGTGTTGGATGATTCTCTTGTTGGGTGAGTGTTTCTCTCTCTCTCTCTTCAAGAAATTCTTGCAACTCTATTTTTATTTATGAAAACCTCCTGTCATGGATTCTCTCTCATTTATTTTGAAGCTTTCCCTTCTTATGGATGATGATGATGATGACCATCATGATGATGATTCTTGCACTCCCTTCTAAACCCTTCTTCCCTTCACTTGGTAAAGTACTTTGGCCTCATGAAGAAGTAGGTAATGTTGAATGACACAGTTTGATGGACATCATATTTTGTGTGGTTATTTCTAAAGATACTGTATCTTTTGTAATGGTTATCTTAGGGGTTTTGTGCCTTTTCTTTTGCTGCCTCTTTCTTGGTTGTTTGGACAAGTGTTGTGTGGGTATATTTTTCATCTGTATCTACTCATCAGGTGTGTACACACACACACACACACAGAGATATATGGTATATGATATAACATAACTTATTTTCTCAAAATTGATAGATATATCCTAAACTTATGCATACCCTTTTTGCACATGCAAAGGATTTTTAGAACCTATTCATACCCATTTTGCCTGTCTCCGACTTGTGTATATCCAAAGATGGATATATCTTTTAAATGTATAACTATGGATTGCATAGATCGACATAGCTGGGTGAATAGGGTCTGGCAATACCCGCACAATATTGGTTTGGACAAGTGTTGGGTGGTTCTTTGATTTTGTTTATATGTTGCTCCATACCAGGTTTTTGAAGATTTTCAAAAGAATTGGCAGGTTTCCTCAAAGAACCAGCAGTGCAGGGTCGGTTCTTAAGAAAATTTATATGCTGGCCTTAGCCAAAACCCTGAAATGTTGACAAGATTGATGGGTGCTGCCCAGCACCAGCTAAGTGTATATATACTTATAACTATGTTTGTGTTCCAATCTGTAACTTCATGCATGTTGTTGTTGTGGTGTTTTCTGAAGGTTGTCATTTCTTGATGATGTGTTTTCTCCCTCCAACATACTATTTTAACAAGTCTTGTAAGTCAGTTGGATTTTTAAAATCTCAATCAAGGTTTTAACAAAAGTTTATATACAACTTAAAATTGCAATTCTTTTGTGGATTTCATAACATTATGAAGGTTGATAGGTTTCAGTGGATGAGAGAGCAAATAGGACCAAGGATCAAAATGCTCAAGCTGTCTTACGTACTTGTCTAGGGATCGGCATTTGGATCACTACCATATATATAAGTCACAGGGAGTCAATGACAGATATATTCTCTCATACACCAGCAACATACTAAACCCTAGATTATCATGGATTGAGTCAACACTTAAGACGGGCAATAAATTTAGAGATCTACATTAGGTTTGTTGTTTATTGCAGTCTTATATTACCACAACATGGTGGTGAAAATGGACCAACTGCAATCCTCCATACAAACATCCATAACAGACTGGTTGCGTGTAGATTCAAATCCAAGCTGATCCCAAGTTGCATTCCAAAGAATGAAGTTGATGTGCCTGAAAATCTCAAGTGCAACAACATTGAGATAGTAGTAGCATTACAGCAAAAACCATTGCAATTGGTGAGATTTAATCATGGAGATGCATGCAGGCTTCATGGCTTAGAAACCCGGGGACAAGTGTTCTAGTCTGCAACTTTGCACATTGGGATTTTTTTCATCAATTTCTGTTCATTTAAGAATGTATGGTCAATCAGCACAATTTTACATTCAATGACACAACCACATGTCTGAGATTTTGGACTTCCCGACAAGTTTTTTTAGTATGAAATTTCACAACTTCACCCTCAAATGATTTGGGCTAATCAATAATGGACATTGATGGAACACATTGAATCCTTGTTAATGGTCTGCTTGTGTCATGCATGACATTGGATGTATATCTCCCTAACACTAAATAATATAAAACTTTTGTGTGTTTCTCTTGTGTATGCATGATTCCTCCTACATTCAGTCCTCCCACAGAACACTACGCTGCATTACAAGTGTTCAATCCTTTTGTCTTATACAAGTGATTTGTATGTATGGGCATGCAAACATTGCATCTGGTTGGCTGGATGAAATTTGACGATTCCCTGATAGAATTGGATTCATCAAGAGAACAACCTGCTTCTTGGAAAAAAAATTGCAAAAATGGTCATTTCAGGAGAAGATTTGTCTTACCTGTGATGATGAAGGAAAAAGATTGAATTGTTGAAGGCTCTTCAAGAGCCTGTCCCATCAACACAAATCTGCCATATTCTAGTCTAAGACTAAATTTCAGGTATGGGTCCAGTGGGTGAGAAACTGCTGCGGTGTCACTTTCAGATGCTGTGTATAGGCCTGAATTTCAGAAAACATCCCCACTTGAACAATTTTGGGCCAACCGTGAAGTCTTTCACCTGTGACTCAAGCTTTGTCACCACTCCCACTATCTTGTGCCTGTGAAAAATTCCATCCCACACACTTGCAAGCACCAGGAGTATATATTCAAGAATTGAAATGCCTTAGCACCATTGAAGAGGAAATTTACAGACTCATAACAAAAGGATATTCTACTAATTTCCAGTCAGTTGTGGATCTGATACAAATCACTGTGACAAACTCCACAAATGCAGACCTCAAGTTTCGCACATTTGTTGGGCCAATTGCTCTGCAACCAAATACAAAATCCAAGATCAAAGCTCATATTATAACACTTGTTAATGCAACAGCAAAAGATGAACTGCTCTGGGGGCACACAACGTCTATATTACCTCCAAATTGTTATTCTACCATGCCATTTCTAAGTTCATTGTTGTCCCACAATTTCTTGCAATTATAGTCACGACATGAGGATCCAGATCAAGCAAGCCTGTAAGTGTCTCCAATGTTTCTACATGCACAATCCTACTCCATACTTACCTCAATTGTGATGGAGATGTAATCCAGAGTTGCCTCTGAATTCAAGGGAACTCCTCAAAAAACCTCCTCAAATGCATTCCATTTCTTCCCAAGTTCCTAAAGCTGGGTTCATGCAAATTATATGATCTCTCAACTTTTCATTTGGATTCCATCCTTCCCAACTTTTTGAGTCCATTGTCTACTTCCTCTCAACTTTTTCAATGAGCTCCAATTTCATCTAAATGTTTCTCCAACTTTCCAAAAGGTTGAAAGCATTGTACAAAACTTTGCAAATAATATGAGGACGTTGGCTCTTGGGGAAGAGGGAAAATAAATGCTACAATGGTTTTTCGAGAGAGATTCAAATCTTAATATTTCCTCTTTCAATGGGGCAATCATAAATCAAATGGTGGAGATAGATTTTAATTGCCATCTATCAGTGGAGATGCATTTTAGTTGACCATCCAATGATGAGGGTCATTTTCAAGCACCATTTAATGTGAAGATCAATTTTGATTGCCAACCAATGGAGGGATCGTTTTTGGTTGTCATGCAAATGTTTTTTAGTCGTTATCAAATGATAAAGTTTCATTTTGACGAAATTTTGGCAAAAAAGGCCATTTTTTGGCCAAATTTTGCCAAAATGAAAAATGAAAAATATTTTTTTTAAATTTAAATGATTGTGGAGGTTTTCAATTGCCAAAAGTGAGGGGAAAAATTAGTAAAAAATTTCCAAATTTCTATAATTGGCTTTCCATGTGTAATCAAAAATACATAATGATGATTAAAATTTTGTATTTCATATTTGGTTTATGACCATATTTGGCTAAATCTTCCTAGGGATTATTGCCACTTTTTTTACATCTTTCTATGGAAGATCACCTCTTCAACTCTGTTTTTTTTGGCAAAATTTCACCAAATGGCAAGCCCACACAAGGTCATTCAACACCCCCTTGTAAAATTTGGGGGTTTTTGATTGTCTAATTCACCATATTACAACACCATCAATTCTAGGGCTAGTCGTCTTTATGATCACACGAAGGAAGGGAACCACAAAAGGGTTGAACCCATCCCATCAAAAGTAGTTGGCATTCATTTTGTCATCCATTGATGTTGATGACTAACCACCTCCCATCCACCTCCATTGCCATCCCCTCTCCACTTTTTGAAACTAACTAACCACCTTTTCTTACCTTATGTTAGCTTCTATTGTCATGCATGCTTGCTTCCCATCCCTATTAATCCCCTACATAATGTCTCTTAAACTATTAAGAATTACCAATAGTTCATATCTTGTTGTTGAAGATCGCTAGTGTTTCATAGTGCACCATAATACAAAGCATAATTGTTTTTTTGGTTGTACCAACCATGTTATGAAGCTTAAGTTATGGTTTGTGCATGAAAGGGATTGCACTCTTAATGGTGGCATGAAATTTTTGTTTTCATGGTATTAACTTTCAAATAGTTATAGCTATGTGGAAGAATGCCTTGAGATGGTCCTCCAAGTACTACTTGCCCATGAAATAAAAAATCACATACTTTATAAATATTCATCTTACCCTCCCACATTTCCAAGCTTTTTATTCGTGTTTTGGGAGTTTGGTGTTTGTTTTTTGTGTTTGTGTCTCTATGTTGGAAGTTTGGGAGGTATTTTTTTACGAAAGAAGTTTAAGGTTTAAGGTTTTAAGTTTTAATTGCAAAATTCAGGGTTGCATTCAAGTCTTGATTATGAACCCCTTGCAATTGTCAATGGGCTTTGGGTAGAAGTTGTTTCTCAGTGCTAATTAGGTTCATACTTCCATAGATGCCATAATTTTCTCTTCTCAAAACTTACCTTTTTATTTATCACCATCCTCCTCTCCTTATGTTGTCAATGTTGATTTTCCTTGATCTCTAATCTTCCATTCCAAACCTAGAATTAGAATCACTATTAGAACCACAAAAGAAACGTAGGAAGAGGGAATCATGGGAATTGAACTGAATTTTTAAAAGGTGTGGGTTGCAAAACTTCCTTGGGCTGAAGTAATTTTAGGGTGTAATAGGAAATTTAACATGATGTGTTGCAAGATTTGTAATGAGATTGATGGAAGGGAAAAACTCCTAATGCCTAAGTTTAATAATTTGCAAAAACATCTAACATGATGGAAATGCAATGATGCATGCCTTGAATGTGTAGTGGGCTAATATTTCATGTCGATAGACAACCAACATGCAAAAAAAAAATGTATGTGGACTAACATATGCTAAAATTTTATTGTTGAGATGGTGTGTGTTGAAGGTGTTGTTATAGACAACAAGTAAAAATTCATTTAATTTGTGACCTTTTTTTGGCTTTCGAAATTGGGTCAACCTTTCACAAATTTTGAAAGCACATGAAATAATTGTTTGCATTCTTGAAGTTAAAAAACACGTTGTGCAAGCATTGGTGTGATTCAACTAGTTGGCAAATGGTTAAAACCATGCATGGCATTATCATTTAATTGACAAAAGCTCAACTGTAAAAGGCCACATACCTTGCTACCAGCTGTGATGAGGTTATAATGAATTAAAATTAGTTTTGGTGTAGCATACATGTGTATGTTGTTGATCAGTAAATAAGAAAATGCCTTTGTTGTGGAATCTTGAGAAAATGATTATTGGAAGCACTATTGATGACTTCATTGCCCTAATTTTTATATCTTTGATGGAATATGGGGCTTGATAGTGGATCAAATTGGAAATAAGTTTATTTGTTTAGTTTAGATGGGGTTGGGTTATTCATGGGCCTCCAAACTAATGTTATTATTTAACTTAGGTCTAGATCTACCCCTTTCTTAATTCAAATGCACTAAATGGCACATCAGATTAACCTAATTGGGTGCAAATGGGATAACATTAGCCACATCCACTTACTTTTTGATTGCTTTTGTGACTACTTTGTGGGAAATATTCTTAGAATATTCTTGGAATATTTTTGAAAAATGTATTTTTTTAAATTTTAAATTTTCTTCATACCATTTTATTAAGGTTTATGTTAAAAATTTGGCAAAACATGTCATTTTCAAAAAAATTCACATCCATTTACAAGGCCTTTTACTACTTAAAACAAACGTTACAATGTTTAATGAATGTTTTTTGTTTATTTTTTATTCATTGGATTAATTTCAAATTAATTCACATGTTCCTTAATATATTAAAAATACAACTATATAAACAAATCTTACAATTTCAACATCAAATTAATTATGATTTTAAAACATGAAAAAACCAAACAAGCATTACATTTGTTATTGTGATTGCACCCAACTGTGCAAATTTTCTATGTTCAACCCCAAGTTATTAAGCTTGAAAGGTTGATGTAAACAACTTACAATTATTTCTCCTCTTCATCTAAGCAACATTTGGAGCAATGTGCTATTGCAAAAATTGCTTGAAACTAAAGGGCTAAAATTATTGCCCAATGTTAAAACCAAATGGATCTCCATGTTATCCTTTGTTAACCAAATTCTTGCAGAATACAAAATTCTAATGTTGAAGATGAATGATGACTTAAACATTGTGGTATTAACAAGCATAAACCTTAAGTACCTCTATGGCATTGAAGTGGTGATGGGATTGACTTGCATAATGTCGATGTTAGAGGTAATCCATGCGTTGATTAAATTTGTGCAAGGTCGCAAAACTTATGTATGTGTTTTTGTGATTGTTGTTAAAATGTGTTGTGTTGAATTATACAAAAATGTATTCATACCCGAAAAAAAACTAGGAAGACCATTTCAAGGCATTATTGGACCTTTGTGCATGTTCCAATGATCACCTGTTAATTAGTTAGTGGACTAATCCTTGAATCGACATCCAATATGTGATTTTTTATCTCATGAGCAAGCAATACCGGATGTTTAAAAAGTGGTTTCTCACTAGGTCATTCATCTAGGCCATGCAAGATGACCAAATAACCGCATTTGAAGTTGTCAAAGTTTAGTGTTCACATGCAATGATGTCCTTTATTACTAAATTTGAACATCGGTTCCCAAATTAGGATTTGATGAATGCAATAGACATCATTTATCCTCAATATTGGTTGAATTTTCAAAGCTTGTTTAGAAAATGAATGGGTGAAGATCTTGGCCCTTTTGGATGAATTAAATTTGATCTTGCAACTTCTTTGTTTAAGATCACCATGCAAAACAACTAGATGTTATTGCTTTGGAACCAACATTGGTGTGTAATCTTGTCACTCAATTCTATACTACAGTAACATCCAATAAGCTTTTAGAATACTAGTTGATTGAATATTTTGCTTTGGCGAAACTATTTATTATTACGATTTTGGGTCGCATGGAAGATGAATGGTGTTTCTACAAATGGTCATTCATGAAATCCAATTTGTGGAACTAACTTACCACACACTTGGACTTAATTATGAAGATGTTTGCACAAGAACATTACACTATGGATAATTTCCCTTTTGGGGATGTAATCAAAGAATGGAGTGTTAATAATGTGAGATATGTAATGGATCACTAGAATTTCAACATATTTTATGTCAATTTAATTGATCATGGTGCAAGTTTTTAACATTTTGTAATATGTACATTTAAAGCTTATATGGCAACAAGCTATTTGCAAAGGCATGAAATTTTTCAATTGTTGAAGCATTTCAAATTTGTAACTAATGTACATGTTATCTTATTTGCAAACTAATAAATATAATATAAATCCTTAGAGGTCTAAATTTCCATCCCATTTTCTTTTCATTGAATTAGAATTATTCTTGAATTGAAATTGTTATACATGCCATATGAATCATGGTTTGTTCTATATCTAGGTGGTTTTGGGTGACTAGTTTGTAAGCAATTTTGCAACCTTGTCTTGGCAACACATACTAATGTGGGTATGCAAGTTTCATGTTTCTAACATGTGGTTTGTGTAGGTCTAAGTTGGGCTGTAGTTGCCATAAGGATTGGGGTTCAACCTTCCCCCCCCCCGCAAGTTCATCATAAATTATTATTATTTTAATAGTTACTTAAAACATTTATTTATTTATTTTTATTTTTTATTTCAATCACTATTACATATCATAATTTATTTGATTGGAAAACTAGACCAAAAACCAATCATTTTGACATTTGGTCAATTTAACCATTTAATCATACTAAACAAATCAATCTAAACATGTTCAACTTAACTAGTGATTTTTTTTACTAAACACGAAATGGTCTTTCTCTCTAGTCAAATTGGATAAAAAATTGGGCAACAAAATAAAATAAAATAAAATCATTTTTTAATATAAAAATGTAATAAATAAATAAATAAATAATAAGTACCTACCCACCCTAAACCTTAAATTCATATGCAAAAAACCCCATGTTGATATGAGCTATTGCCAAAGAGATCTTAAAGACCAAAACATTTTAGTAGTCCCTTAGAGCAACAATCTCAATAGTCATTGTTGGAAGCATTTTTAGTCAGATTGAATACAAATAATGGATAGAGGAATTTCAACACATATTTCGACCTAGGTAACACACATTTTAATAATGAAATAACACAAAAAATGATAAAAATATAACTTGTTGTTATTGCATTTGTTTCATAACCACCCATTATAAAAATACAAAAATATTACAATACTAGTTTAATACCACTATGGCAACCCTTATTTAGGTCTAATTTACACCCACACACACTATAGATTTACTGCAAGTTTTTTATAACTTGGTAATACTACTACAACTTTACTCAAATTTGATTTATTTTATCACACACACAACTCTATTCAAAAAAATCTAAACATGCATTATTTATTGAATTCCAATTCTCCGCCTTACACACAAAACAACCCCTTAAGTAATCAAAAGGTACCTTATAAATACCTCTTACAAAAATGACAATCATAACCACGAAATATGATAATCCAACCTTTAACAAAACTAAATTAGAGTATTTTGAGGTGTTAGTATATTAAGGTGGATAAAAAATGACAACTAAAAATTCATTCAAAAAGTTCATAATCAATTTATTTTGAGTGTATTTTAAGCACAATGAATTGGTTTGATTTTCAAATTAATTCAAATGATGTTAAAGTTTACGTATTTTTCCATACTACAGTTTGGGCCACCATTTTATAATATTAAAAAAAACAAAGTTGGTCTTGAAAAACATCAATATTTAACAATATCAAATGGACTTTTCCAATTTGAACTTTCTTGAATGGAATATGATTGATATAAACTTCATAAATAATTTTTTGTGACCTTAAATGTTGTCAACTTTCAAAATATTATATGTATCAAAGTTTCAAAAACATTGTACAAACACATTGTGAGATAAAAGTTCATATTAAAATCCATCTAAAATTTACCATTCATTATTTTGTCGTATTTTTTTCATGGTTAAAAAATTTCATATGTTAGTTTCACATAAATATATATTTTTTCATAATATCTTATAAAAGTTTAAGTTTTTATGCAAAAATGATTTGGACATCAAAAAAGAAAATGTATTTCATATATAATTTGTAAATCACAAGAATATTTTTATTTGTTAGCGATGTCACCTTCTTGGAAACTTGTGCGAGATTTTATTGGACAGAGTGGGTCGTTATGTTGTGGGATGTTATGTTGTGGGATATTAGAAAAATGGCATGTAAAATGTATAATTCGTTAGGATGGCGGTGATGTGAGTAAGGGGAGTTTTTAAAAAAAATTTGGAGGAGATAAATGGAAAAAAAAAAATTGTAAATATGAAAACATCCCTAATAAAATGGACATTTTAAAGATCTTGGTTATCTATTTGAAAAATAAACATAAAATAACAAAAAATTCATCATAAAATATTATAAATTTATTGGTTTTTTAAAAAAAGATTAAAAACAAAATAATATTTCATCTTTAATATGCATTCATTTTCAAATTCCAATTTATTTCAATTTTTTATAATGTGTTTATTGAAAAGAAATATGCAAATTTACCATCCATTTTTTAAAGATACTTTTGAAATTCATTTACTTTTTTTTTGAGATTATATTTGTATAAGTGCAATAAAAGGCACAAAATGTTTTTTTAATCATACATCCATCTTTTTTTGATATTATTTTACTATTTTTCATGTGCATGATATAGGGTACAAGTGAATATCCTTTGGGGGGGGGGGGGGGGGGGGGGGGGGGGGTGGTCCAAAAATACAAACACAAACAGAAAAAAAAAAAAAAAAAAAACAAAAAAAAAAACACATAC
>Ga0116231_10002878_pt1 | contig 35901 bp, 27 predicted proteins | sample S1TSphgellanicum_2_FD_89695 | JGI IMG/M metagenome (GOLD analysis project Ga0116231, IMG submission 89695) | Host-associated microbial communities from peat moss isolated from Minnesota, USA - S1T2_Fd - Sphagnum magellanicum MG | ecosystem: Host-associated > Plants > Peat moss > Unclassified...
AAAAAAATAAATTAAAAAAATAAATATAATTTTTTTTTTTATAATATATATAAATAGAAAAAGAGATTAAATAAAGATTTTTTTTTTTTTTTTTTTGTTGGAGTGTTAGCTTTTTGATCTCACCTTGAGATCACCCCCTTTTTTAAATATCAAGACTCTTAACACTAAATCCCCTTTCTTTTGTGGATAACTTATTATATTGCACCCAAAAAAACCACAATATTTTGTACCATTAAAAGTAACCAAACCAAAACTTAGACAAAATTTTATCCCATCTCATACTTGTGGAGCTTATTCTTATCTCCTCCTTAGTACATCCATTATCAAATTTTGATACCTTGTTTTTTTTGGGGGGAAACAAATGGAACACATCCATTGCAAAAAGGAAAACAAGAACTGCAAGAGCTAAGGGAACATCCCAAGCACACGGCAACTACCAACAATACGCTAATTGGTTAAGTCAATTAAATTGAGTAGTTGACAATTCTCCGTAACTTTAAGATTGTCTATGGTGCAAAGGGCAAAATGAGGGCACCCAAGATTATCAAAGTTCTCAAGGAGGATGATCTCAATGGGGGCGCCTCAGAAGCTAGCTAAAAGGTTCTCTCACATTCTAGCTTGCCATATGAAATAATGTTGTCTAAAATCAATTGACCTAATCTACAATCAAAGATTTTCTATACTTTTCACCTACGGTTTAATTTTGTCCATGAACCCAAACCTTTCTTGAGATGATTTACCCAAGTTGAGTTGTTGAGTTTTATTATCACCTTTGAGCTTTGTCTTCTTCACATGTGTGGTTTTCCATATTTTTCACCTTGGGTTTAATTTTGTCCACGAACCCAAACCTTTCTTGAGATGATTTACCCAAGTTCAGTTGTTGAGTTTTATCATCACCTTTGAACTTTGTCTTCTTCACATGTGTGGTTTTCCATATTTTTCACCTTGGGTTTAATTTTGTCCATGAACACAAACCTTTCTTGAGATGATTTACCCAAGTTGAGTTGTTGAGTTTTATTATCACCTTTGAGCTTTGTCTTCTTCACATGTGTGGTTTTCCATAATTTTTACCTTGGGTTTAATTTTGTCCATGAACCCAAACCTTTCTTGAGATGATTTACCCAAGTTGAGTTGTTGAGTTTTATTATCACCTTTGAGCTTTGTCTTCTTCACATGTGTGGTTTTCCATAGTTTTCACCTTGGGTTTGATTTTGTCCATGAACACAAACCTTTCTTGAGATGATTTACCCAAGTTGAGTTGTTGAGTTTTATTATCACCTTTGAGTTTTGTCTTCACATGTGGTCCCACAATGGGGCCAAAAAGAATGACACAGATCCCCCACTCTTCCTCCCCTCCCCTCCAACCCCAACTTCTGGACCCATCTAGAACATGCAATCTAAGAAACAGCTCTCCGAATCTTATGTTGGACCCACAGACTGCAAAAACATGAATATATTTACTACCCTTCTTTAGGACATTCAAGGACAATTGGCTCCAAATGGACATGGGTAGTTGGGATAATAACCCCCTTGGGGGAGAGGAGGGGAAAGGGGGCCCCCCACCTAACCTCCCCCAAAGGTGCTAAGCAATTCTTCCGACCAGAAGATGCCCCTTTATATGTGGAGAGGGGCAACTATGAGCAAACAAACAACAAACCAACCTGCAAAAAGATCACAAGTGCTCCATGACCACAAAGAAAAGGCTTCTTTTTTTTGTTATTAAAGAATTGGCTAGTTGCACTCATAAAGAGGGCTAGCTAGCATCCACAAAAGAGTGCAAGTGCAGAATTGATCAATAGAAAAAGGAAGGAATGAATGAATGAACCAAGAGCTTTTAAGTATGGTTTCAGGTAAGTTCAAGCCAAAAGAAGAAGAAGCACTAGGGTCCTCTATATGGGACCCCACCCACCCCTTAATGGGTCCCCCCCCTACCCCCCTACAAACTGAAAAAATTGCCATTATGACTGGGCTAGACCAAAGGAGTTCTGAACACTAAACAAGTTAGCTAGATGCCTAATGTGTGATGCCCTAAGAATGGACAAAACAAATAAAAAGACAAAAATGAACTACATGTCATTGCATAGTCTCTACCCACCCTTAAGGGCAAAGCCAATAAAATTAACACAAGAAAACCCAATAAAAAAGAAAGAGACCCAACCATCTATTATTAAAGAAAGAGGCTAAAAACCATAAAATTCTAACTAAGATCACTAGGAATCTCTCAAATGCAATATCAATCACATTTGGGAGATCCATCTTATGAGTGGTCAAGTATCTTGCATAAGATCTTGCAATATAAATAAATGAAATCTTGAAGAATAATAATCTTTTTTTTGTTTTTTTTTTCCCAAAAACAATGTTGTTGGAACTCATCTCTAGATGCATGTTTTCATTTGTGTGATTTTTATTAGTTTTTGATAGTGTTGGGCATCGATCTAATAATAATAATGCATAATGTGAGAAATATCTTGTGAGGGAAAATAGTAGTTCACACATTTTTGTACTTTGAAAGTCTAGGAGAAATTTTTCTTGTGAGGAGAAAATTATTATTATTATTATTAGGTATGATTGTGAATATATGGGTGAGAGTCCATTTGGAAAAGAGAAATAAATCGAACATTACTCACCTTATTATTTCCTATGGCCCATTGAAACTCTCATGTGGTAACATAAGATGTCAAAACTCAAAACCAATAATACTAGCTAGCTCCTTTGATTGTATAAAATGGTCATTGAACATCATCCCAGCTTGGAGCTTTGTGAACTTCAAATATCTCAAAAGCATTAAAAAAAAGCATTAAAAATACACACACACACACATAATTGTGAAGAAAAGTCTTGAAACATTGGGATGTTGTGGAGATTGAGCAACTAGGGTACACACTAAGTTAAATTCCAGTTCAAGTTTTGTGGACCCCGGAATTTGAAGCTGGGCTTTGTGTGTGGACCCTTCTTTCTTCTTCCTCCAATGTTTTTACATGACTTTTTCCATATTGTGTGTATTGTGATTAAAATTTACCTTTGGAAAATCACAATTATGTTGCCTGATCAATAGAACGTCCTTTCACAATGCTCATTCTTTAAAAAATTGTTTATTCAATAAACAAAGGGTTTTGGAAGTGGTTGCCTTTTTCCCGTATCAAGTTTCCTCTCTATCAGCATTGGCTCTTTCAAGGGAAAGCTAATTTGGGGTCACGTGGTATGAAGCATTTGCATGCAATGGAATCCCTTATAACTTGTTAATATACTCATTCTTTTCTTTGTTGGGTGTGTTTGGACTCGTGTGGATCCAAGAGGGGGATCGTGGACTTCAACAACAAAGGCCAATGTTGGGAGGTTCCTTCATGTCGGGTAGCTTTCACTTTAAGTGGTCGAGAACTCCCCTTTAAAGGAGGGCAGCTGACTACAAGATTCCCCAATCAAATTGTGGGTCCATCTCTTTGCAATACATTCAACAAAACACCCCCCACCTCACTCACGAACTAAACTTTACGAGTGGGTGTGGGGTCCTCCATCTCTTCTTGCAAGACATTATAAAAACCCCCCTTATGAACTAAACTTTTATGAGTGGGCATCCATCCGTGTTACCACCACCGTATGTATGTATGTATGTATGTATGATGCTTATTATTTCCACAAAATGCCATTGTAATAATTTGTCACACAATTGTCATAAGTGTCTACATTCATGTGTCGTTCTAATTGTCGTTACAAATGCACGTATATAAATCAAATCAAATCAAATCAAACCAAACCAAACCAAATCATATAGCCCCGTTAACCTATGGTAAGTGTGAGGTGATGTGAGCAATGACTTATTTTCTAGCTTTTTGGATTAAAAATTATTTGACGGTGATTTTTTTTAAATAATTACCCTAATGAAAATTTGACTATTTTTTTTGATTTTTTGGAAATTTTCGCCAATTTTTTGGGTTCAAATTTGGTCATCTAAATAAATAAGTAAACTGTGGCTGTGAGTAAATAATATAGTGGGAAGATGTTAAAACAAGCTTAAGGGTCGGTCCTACATGCCCCGTTAGTACAAAGGTACTCCTGCATTTCTTTTTTCATTGCCTGCCCAATTAAGCTGGTGTCTCGTGGTGCCCAAACACATCTCGTTGCTACCCAAACAACACATTTGGGCCAGTAATTATGCATGTTTTAGGTGTGTAAAAGGACACTAGGATCCATTCATTACACACCCACAAGGTGCATAATTGCTAGGTCCAAATGTGTTTTGGGCATCACCCTTTTTTTTGGGAGGGGGGGGGTGGGGGCCAAAAATATGAATTGGGGCTAAGGGCAGGCAAATGAAAAATGAAATGCGGATAGTACTTGTGTACTGCCTGCATTTACGACCCTTTTTGCTTATTTAACATTTTTTTATTAGTACTTTTTTTGTACTGCCCTGCATTTAGTAGGACCTTTGGCTCTCATTTAACGTCTTCTTAGTACTTTTGTACTGCCTGCATTTAGGACCACTTGGCTCATTTAGGACCCTTTGGCTCATTTAGGGTTTATCGCTCATACCGTGATCTCCAAAAGGGTTGTTTATAGCAGAAAATGATTACTTTTGATTGGTCGACCATAACTGATTGTAATGCCTCTCTTGTTAACATGGCAATATGCCATTGGACAAGAACTCCCTAGTTACATTACATATTTTGTTACTTTCTAACGCCATTCGTACTTCTCTAATACCTTTTTCTGCAGGTTCTGGATCATCGGTCGGTCAGCTGAACCTCATAACTCACACTCTTTTTGTGTCCTCTCACCTAGTAAGCTCAATTCTTCTTCTAATGTACAATCAGTTATGTATGTCCGATAATCAGCTCTTGCGCGTCGTATCAGTTAGAGTGGATAATCTTGAATCTTGCCCCTACTATAATTGACTCCATCTTGATTGTTAGTTTTTGAGTAACTAAAAAATTGGCCATTTGGCTGCTGGATTGCTGCATCAAACCTTTCTTTTCCGGGAAAGGGCAGTAGGACCCAAGCACTCAAAACATCTTGATGATGATGTCTGATGGTTTTTCAAATCTTGGAATGTTCAAACGAAATCTTATATAGACAGTATGAGCCAACCTCATGCCCCTTTTCCCCCCCCCCCTCTCTCTCTCTTGCTGCTGCTGCCCAGTATGTATGTACGGGGAAGTGGGACCTTGTTTGGGTCGGGCCCTGATGATATCGGAAAACTGAAAGTATTTGGAAAAGTTGCAAAGTGAAAGTGGAAACAGAACAGAACAGAGGCCAAAGTCTGAAAGCTGTTAGAAGCACCAGGGAAGTGGCAGAATGGAGAAGATCTCATGTAAGAGAGGTGATCACTGATCAGCCCCTTTAGGCCAAGAAATTATTAGAACATTATCAGAAATTATTAGAACATTAGAATAATTTTCCCATTAGGCCAAGAAATTTTAGAACATTAGAGGTCTCTGTAAAGTTTTAAAAAACACAGCACCAGAACCCTGAGTTTGGTCATATACAGGGTGAGATTAAAAAAAAAACCTGCAGAATAGTACATTAGCATTCTAGGGGGGGATGAAACTACTCAGAAAACCATCACTTTTGGTAGTAAACTGAGTTTCATCCTGTCGTTCCTTTTTCCTGAGCTCCTCCACTGCTGCTACATATATTTTCACTGATCCAAACTGTACAATTACTATAATTACTCTTGGACCTTGTCCATTTCATGCTGAGTTGCAGCATTTCATACTGAGATTTATTAAAATGTCTTTCTTTGCTTTGGAGATACCACGGAAAGAGGGGATAAGGGGTGAAAGGAGGGCCCAAAGACAGGGTGAAGGAAGGATTACTTTAGGGACGACTCTATTATCAGAAATTATTTGCAAATATCTCTCTATTATCACCCGCTGGATAAGAACTTTGAGGTTTATAGTTTATACCCTAGTACCTAGGCTGGTTATGCACTGATTTGATAATTATTATTATTTTTGAATTTGTCAAAACTACTGAAAAATACCCACCTGCCATGCCAAAAATTCTCAACCAAACTACCTTCATTAGTTAGTATAGTGTGTAAATTATTATTATTATTATTATTATTATTGCATAAAGAAAATGAAAAAAAAATTATTATTAGGCACCTTGCTGCCAAATCAGCCAAGGTTCTACAGGAAATTCTTCAGGAAAATTAGCCAATTTTGGCTATAACCAGGGTAAGCAAAGTAAGCATTTGTCTCTATTTTTGGCTACCTACTGGAACCTATTATGGTGAACTTCTACCAATAATAAAATTAAATGGATAGCTAAAATAGCAAAAAAGCCACACTTTTTTTTTCCCTTTTTTTTTTTGCTGTTGTGAAAATTTACAGAAGAAAGACATTTTGCCCTTGAAAACCATGAAAAACCCATTAAAAGTTTGTACATTCTGAGTTTTAAAAATCAAGCAATTTGAGAACTTGCTTCCAGGCTTTTTTAGGAGGCTCTTTATGAACAAAATGAAAGAAAGTAAAGGACAAGCATGCGTAGAAATAAAAGCCAAGTAGAGCTTTTTTTTTCTTTTTTTCTGAAATAAATGAAAAAAAAGAAAAAGAAAAAGAAAAAGAAAAAGTGTTATAGTCCTATATACTTGCACATCATCACAAATCTTTTACCCAAGACATGAACACCAAGACAAATTCAACAACAAAGGCCCAAGCATTAAGTAAAAACAAAAAACACACAAAATGGCAAGTGTTCAAGAATAGAACAAACATGACATGGATGAAGGACAAGACAAGATGGTGTACAAGATAATCATAAGAATAATGGTATCCATTATGATAGTTCTCACATATGTTGCTAATTGCATACTTCACTAATCAAGATGATCTTGCATTCAATCACACAAGATCTTGGACTAATGAATATTCTTCAATTTGAAATATTAGGGTTTTTGATCATATCAATTTACATGGAAGTTAATTTTTGAAATTATTTGGAATTGTTGATGGATGATAAAATTTTTAAATGATGAAACATTACACACATGATCATTGATGAATCTCCATGGATTCTAAAAGCTTGAGTTGAAATGTTCATCACATTTGTTTGTTTGACAATGGTGAATGCTCAATGTTATTAGTGGTTTGTTTTCCAAAAATCATGTAAAAAACACAATTTGATTCCCTATGTTAAACTTTAGATTATTTCTTTTTATGTATAGGATTTTCCTTTTACAACTATTTTGTTTTGTTAATATGAAATGAATACTTGAATTTTAATCTTTGTCAATTGTACTACTTGATCTAGTTTGACTGAAATTCAAGATTAAGTTTCCACCTTGAACATCAAATTAAAGCTATAGGCAATAAAATTTCAAACCAAAATGTCTATTGTGTCGATGAATGGATCATATTATTGTACACAAATTTACTAAAACTAGAAGATTTAACCCTCAAATGTTAGGACAATGTGAATTTACATTGAAAAGTAACTCACGTTGGGCCAATTTGATGCTTAGGGGTTAACTAATTATCTAAATGATAAATAGTCATGAATTACATATATCGTTCAAATATTTGATTGACTTCATATTTTTGCTAACTTATTTATGGGAAGAAGGTTCAAAACAATTTGACCTTCATGCCAAACATGTCAAAAGGACCATTTTGCACATGTATTGTATCTTTCTTAATGCCATTAAGTTTCATTGCAATTTTATTAGTGATCATTTACTTGAGAAACAAAAATTTGAATCATATTATTCAATGATGCACCAATAATCCACAAATGTAATAATATTCAACAATTGTTTTCATATGCTTCCATAAGTATTACAATCAATAACATTGGAAGATTAGTCCATGGTAACATTGAACCAAAATGGTAATCAATTTGTTATCTTTGGATTGAAAAAAAAAAATTGAATCACTAATGACATATATAATAATCTTCAATTGACTTTAGTCATTTGGAGAATCTTTAAAGGCCAAATGTGTTGTTAAGACTTCCTAAATGCCAATTGAGTAGTGTTTTTTTGGGGGTGAAATTTCACCCAATTTCAACATGAAAAATATGATTTCAACCTATACAAAGGATTTTTCATGAAAATGTTGACCCAAATTCAGCAAATTTTGAAGTAATGTTTTTCCAAATTGCCGATTTTTATGATATGTTCAATAGGCAGCCAAAAATATAAAAAGACTTTTTTTTTTTTCCTACTTTCATATCTAGTATGTAGCCAAATTTACTTAAATCATCTTATGGATGATTGCCATTTCAACTACATCACAAAATTGAAAAACCTTGAAATTAATGGTAATAGTAATAAACATATATGAAATTCTCTCAAATGTGTTGATGTAAAGGTTTTTCATTATGTGTTATTGATGATGTTTCATTATTATTTTTGAAATTTGAAAATGGAATATACTATTAACAATATACCATTAAACTCCTTGTAAGCTATGAAATATGATAGCAATATAATGCACATATTTTTTCCTTTTTTTGTAAATTATTCATAATGAAAAAATAAAAGTTTCAATCCCAAAAATTGCTTGAAAAGGTTAACATCAATCAATAAAAGAATTGTCATGAAAAACCCTTTCCAAGCTTGAAATATAATTTCATCATTTGTAATCCAAAAGGTTGACCTTATGATAAATTGTCAATGAAATTAGCAAGCCAGTTTTTTTTTAAATCATGGAAATATATATATATATATATATAAACACCAATTTATTTGTTAAAGGTAAAAAAATTTAAATAATATTAGTTATGGTTTACTAGGTTAAAAAGATGGGTAGATTTTATCAATAAATAATAAACCATATGGGCCTTATGCATCATGATTTTTGACTAAGGAACTTTTGGACTCATATATGGTTAACATAAGTTAGGCACAAATAAAGGTCAATTAGTTTGATCTCATGCAAGATCAAAAGAAAATGTCAAATAATATACATGTTTATCATATGGGGACATTAAATGTTAATTTTTAAAAAAAATTCATGCATCAAACAAGGATGGAAGGTGGGTAACCTATCACAAACTCGCCCCCTCTATGTATTTGTGTTTTTACAACATTTTAACTTTCAAAGTTAAATGTTGATATAGTCATTGATATGATGTTGTGACAACATTATAACACATTGTGATGATTGGTCATTGTATTATAATGTCATTACAACATCATATCAATGATTGATCGACACTTCAATAACATTTAACCTTGGTAAACATATTTTCATTCATCATTATTTTATTTATTCAAATTTGACTCAAACATTTTTGAATGGTCTTACATTTGGCGACCATACCAAGGATGTTTAACTAATGATTTTGGTTTGAGATTTCTTTTAGTAGAAATTATTTTTTTTCTTGTAAAAAAACAAAGTTTTGTATATTTGCAAAAACCTAAACACTATAAACATATATACATTTCTTTGCAATTTGCAAATGACAATATGTTATTGGGTTTGTTGGGTTGAAGTCAAGCAAAGTGTGTTGAGGAATTTTTTTTCAAACACAAAAGACGTGGAACTATTGATGAAACGACTATCAAACCCAATCAACATTGAAAGAAACAAATACTACAACAAAACATATGCATTGAAAGGAGGTCAAAAATGAGAAAGTGGATGATGAATGTACAACTATTTTGATGATATAATGCAACATATGATGCCCGGGTGGAATGAACAAAATGTCACTTAGTCATATCTACCATTGAACTCATTGCATACACCTCCTATTTTAAATCATGTTGAAGAAATTTACAACTTCAAAAGATATTTGATAAACTACAAGAATTGCCTAATCAAGCCCAAAAAAGACATATGACTTTTTCACACATGAATGTTGAATCAAAAGATGAAGCAATTAGAACTTCAATAACTAAACCCACCTCAACTTTGATAGCATTTCCAAATTCCTCTTGGGATTTTTATGGTTATTGTGGTCAAACTAACCATAGTCATGAATAATGTTTATTTTTACCAAGTTTTCAACCATTTGTATCTAAAACACCATTCAAAATTCCCACCATGTCAGTAGTTAATACCATGATAGTTATTTTTTTAGTATAAGTACCCACAACTTTGGTAGTCAAAGAAGTCTTTGGTAACCCAATATTATTACCCCTTCTATTTTACAAGAGGAATCCCTTCTATTTCAATAATTGTTGATACCCCTAATGGTTTTCCATTTTTGGGACCTTTTCCTTACCTAGTAGGAACATCTTATCAATATTGGCCTCCAAGAAGTATGGGACAACCCCTAAACGTTAATTTGAAACACATCATTCAAGTAGTACACTTGGGAGGTAAGAATGGTCTTACAAGAGGTGGACCTTTAGGAAGTGGGAAGGTGGTCCTCAAGAAGGAGGAGGTGGTAGCTTAGGAGCCATAAAAGGAGGAGGGGATACTAGATGAAGTTTAGTGTTCCATAACATACCACTAAGTGGGCCCCCATGCAAAGGTCCACCAAGTGGACCACATGGCAAACCCCCATGAAGAAGATTTCCTTGGAATCCATGGTACCCACATTGGTACCCAATTTCAACTTTAGTAGTAACATCAACTTTAATAACACATCCACAACAAGAAATGCATTACCACACCCAATATACATATCTTGATTTAACCCTAATGCACATATTGAAGTTTTCAAAAATGAAAATAGCACAAATGGCAAATGCAATAATGTGAACATCATTAATCTTTGTGATGACATTTCTAAATGGGGAAAAAAATTGATGTAAATCATGTGAATTGTGCCTTTGATGAATTAGAAGTTGATTTTTGCCAAAAAATGTCGAAAGGTTCAATTTGATGAATAAATCTACATGGCATCGTGTGCCATCAAGCAAGAAGTCAATGAAAAGGGTTGAAGTATATTACAAAAGAATTTTGGAAGTGGCAAATTGCCTTTAACATAAGGCAAATGAAAGGTTGTTGATTTTGTTTTATAACATTGTTGCCATATCTTTCGATTCTACCACAAGGATGAAGCAAGATATTGTTTTGAAACACAAGGAAATAACAATTGGCCATGAAAAAATTGTTGGAACCACTCACTTGACAAAAAGTTAGTCGTACTATCAAAAGTAGGAAAATTGATGTCATATGTGCACAATGTAAGAAACTAGGGCATGTGAAAGAAAAATGCCATTGGAATCTAGACAATTCGAATAAAAATTTGAAGGAAAAAATAAATTGCCTTTGGCAAATGAAGTTTTGATGCAACAAAACAAATGCCAATTTAATTTCAACAGAGGAAATCAAAATTTTCATAAGTCAAAATCTTCTCTTGCTTATTGATGTTACATTTGTGAAAAATTAACCACATGATCTATGACTGCCCACACAAAACAACAACTTAAACAATGTTCAAGGATAAAGGAATTAATTTAGTAGCAAACAACAAAGCCAAGCATGACAAAGCTTTGGTAAACATGGTGTTAATAATCACCACTACTTGTGCAAGGTCTTTGAAAATGTGACATTTAAGGATAAGGGATCATTGAAGGCTAAATTTACTACTGAAGTCCAACCAAATAGGATGTGTCAATTTAGGAAATTGGGAAACAACTCTTGGAAAGCAAGTTCACTTTGACTTTAGGGCAACTTTCAATCTTGTTCTAGACCTCAAATAGTTTCTTTCCCCACATAAGTTCATGAATAATATGGTAGCTTTGGTAGTTGTAGATCCACATATGCTAGCAATCATACAAGTTTAAATTGGAAAAAATCTCATAAAAGATGTCCTACTAGATGGAGGTTTTGGGGTTAACATCCTTACCATACATTTAAAGAAAAAACTAGGATTACCAAACTCAAACTAGCCCCCTACAATTTTAAAATTGTAGATCAAACCATTGCTAAACCTATGGGCTTATTTAGAAATCTCATGATTCACATCCATGGAATTCTTTGTGTAGTTACCTTTGTAATCATGAAGAACAATGTTCTAGATGCCAATTATTCCATCTTGTTACATAGACCTTGGTTCAGAGATGCCAAAGTTTCCCATGATTGGGGAACCAACTTGATCACTAATGAAGACAGAGGCATAGTCATAAGCATTGTTGTCACTAAAAGATTGGATGGAACCATAAAACATGAGGTGTTGTTGTGTCATGACTTCATCAATGGAATTATCAACGAGGAGGAAAACATTTTGTTTGTTGCATAACTTAATCCATTCTCCATTGGAACAATCAAATTGCCCTTGGACTCTACACCTAAATCTTTTAGTTTCGTACTATTAAACTTGAAAAAAAAATTTAACATACTAAAGGATCCATTTTGGTAAATGCAACTCCCACAAGAATTTGAATATAAGATTTATAAATCTCTCATTGGATGCTATAAAAGGAAAAACAAGTTCGAAGTTTGAATCTATGAATGCCAAAAACTCCACAAATTGTCAAAATCAACACTAACATCAAACTAAATTCAGCATTAACTATAGATGTTGAACAACTTTTGAAGGAATATAAGGACATGTCTACATGGAATTACTAAGATCTCAAAAGGATTCCACCCCAAATTGCTCAACATAAAATTGAGCTGGGTATTTCCATTCCTTGAGGTCATCAAGTTAGGTAATGAATGAATTTTAATTACATTATTGTCATCAAATAAGATTTGGAAGAATTTTTGCTTGCATGATCCATTTGACCATGAGACCAAGTTAATGGGTTATCTCCAATTATGGTGGTATCGAAAAAAAACATAGTTGAGAATTTGCATCAATTTTTCACAAGCTCAATTTGTTAACAAAGAAGTATCCATACCCTCTTCCTTTTATTAAAAAAGTACTAGATGCAATAGTATCCATGAAATCCATTTTTTTCTAAATAGATTTTCAAGCTACCATCATATTATGATAACCTTTTGACATATGTACAAAACAATTTCATTATAGATTGGGGAGCTTTTCTTTGGATTGTTAGGTGATTTAATTTGAAAAACATTCCACCAACGTATCAAAAAGTTGTTGGTATTGCCTTGAAGGAATACCTTGACAATTTCATGAAATTATTTATGGATGATTTTAGTGTTTTCGTGATATTGAAACACATTTACTGAAGCTTCGATTTAAATTCAACAAATGTTAAGAATTTAGTACTAGCTTGAATTTTTAAAAATGCATGTTTTTAATATACTCTACAAGCATTTTGGGCTATATTATTTCCAAGAATAGAAAACCACTAGACCTTAAGAAGATTTCAATAATTGTGGAAATGCCACCACTAAAAAACCCTAGGGACATTAATTAGGTATTCAACGAAATGTTTTTGTTCTGTCAATGTTTCATTAAGAATTTTGTGTTTATCATGGCATTAACTCAAAACTCATGCCCAAATCCAAGGCAAAGTGGACTATTGAATGCCAAGAGCCTTGGGAAATGATCAAAACTTGGTACATGGATGGACCAATTTTGATTACATTTCATTGGGATCTAAAATTCAATGTGCATACTAATGCCTCCAATCTTGTTGTAAGAACAATGTTAGCATGTAAATGTGATTGGTCAATTAATTATCCATTGAGATTTATTAATAATGTCAAATGAAATTATACAACTATTGAAAATGAAGCACTAGTGATGGTCTACGCTTTACACAAATTTCAATATTTTTTATTAGGAAACAAATTTGTGTTTTAGTGACGGTTTATATTATTTGCAAGTCATACAAGTTAGGATGAATTGTTCATTGGTTGTTGCTTTTTGGAATACAATTCCCCAATAATTTACAAACCTAGGGGATTTCATTTGGTAGATGTTTTTTTTTCATTATTGAATTTCACTAAAAATCCGAAAGTACCAAACCAAATTGCTAATGCATCATTTTTTATTCTACATCCAATATGGATGTAAAAGGTGTTTGACTACTTGCATTTTGCAAAATTCATGCACATTTCACTATTGAACAAAAATAAAAGTTTCAAAGGCTCTACTTTTTACCTTAGTGGAAGGGTAATTATACTAAACAAGGCATGATCAAATTATGAAAAAATGTTTACAACCAAAAGATATTCAAATGATTATAAATGAAATACACAAAGGATGAAAATGAAGACATTTTTTGATAGGTACCACATTAGGAGACTATATATTTTGGTTTCCCAAAAGGGTCCAAACATGATTGGGGTATGCCCTTTGAAGCACTAAGGGCTCACTCCTAGGACTCTCAAATTCACTTTTTTTTTCACTTTTCTTATGACTCATCTTATATTTCCCTTTCTTTATCATGTCAAATGAAATAATTTTGTTCAAAATTTTATATCAACATCTAAATTTTATTTATTTTTCACTTATGAAAACGAAAATAGTAATATTTATCCAATGTGGGCCATGTTCTATCATTGGCCCAAAATTCTCAAAATTTTCACTTTTTGAAACTTTTTACATTGCAATAGGGCACTTGGTTTTGTCACACCCATACACTTTATGTACATTAGTACTTAAAGTGTTTATGGTAAGAATCTCGGGCCAAAAAAATTTGTTTAAACATTCCTTATTAGTCCTTGAACTTTGTTTTTTCAAAAGACAAAATTTTGGATTGCTTTCCAGTACTTGGTAGTTGGAATTTTAAAACTTGTTCAAATTTGACATCTTATGCATATAATAATACCTTAGTAATGTTTCTATCCATGAAGAAAATAAAATTTTCAATATGAATGTGTCATTAAGTTACAACAACATGTTTAAATGAGGGGGTCCATTGGATATAAAAGGAGATGGTCCTTTTTGGTACCCCAACCATGCTTTGATCCAAAAGCAAAAAGTTTCATATGGGGAAATTCAAAAAACAATGATTTGGCCTTTGCAAAATGCAATATTACTTATCAAAAAATAAGTTATTTTACTAGTGATCATAGATAAGTTTGAATCCAATCCCATTTTAGTTAACATCAACACAATCAAACCTTACCAAGTTTTAAATGTAGCTTCAAAAGGATTAGCAACTCCAAAGAGGGGGAAAGATTAGCATGATAAATGAAAAACAAAGGGCAACACCTTAGATTTATTTGATTTGAACAATGAAGAGGTTTCAATAGATGGTTTATTGAAAAAATATTAGATATTGAATTTTTGTTAGAATCAAGAAAATATTATTGAAGAATATTGAGTCAATAAATCTAGCAAGAATATCCAAAGAAAATCTAGATGCAAGTATCAATGGTACAATAGGCACAATTATGACATTGAATTATTTTTGGTGGATGCAGGAAAATATTGATATTTGATACATAACTTGTTTAAAGAATGATGCAACATTGTAAAAAGTAATGATCAATAATGAGCATGGTATCCAAGGATGTTGTATTAACATCCAAGGAACATGACATTTTAGTTATGCATATATGTTACCACATCCTTTGCCAAAATGACCCTTGGAGTGAAAGAAATAAATAGCAAGGAATTTTTCCTCATTCTTCATATTATTCATTGTTTTCTTGCTTTCTTGTTAGTTGTAAAATGTTACAAGTTTTTAGAAAAGAAAAGATTAGTAATTGGGAAGATGTTGAAAAAATGAAAAAGTATTAGCAAGATCAAATTGATAACACTTTTGGTAATGCATAAGAAAATGAAGGTGTTTTGAGTGAGTCAAAGAAGAAACTACTAATAAAAAAGGAAAAGAGAAAGGGGAAGACAACATCATCAACACCATTGTTGTGTAGAGAATTGGCAACATGGAAAAGTTGGGTGGATATTGTAGATATTAAATGGGCATAACAAGTTTTCGTTACATGTGTTGAGTGGTGCACATGGGAAGAATTTAGTCGACATTAGTGCCCAAATTCATCAACAAATTCCATTAATAAAATTTGAAGGTATTCCAAATTGTAGTGTGTAAGGAGACAATCATTGCTAAACAAATTGTTTTTTTGATGTTGTACTTATGAAAGTCCAACCTAAAGAAATGTTTGAAGCAAAATTGGGAGAAATGGATTAAAGATTATATAACCATTGTAAATAAAGACTCCTACCATAAAAAGGAAGGATTCTACATGAAAGTTTTTCCTATTGGCACTTCACCATTGTGAATTACAAAATCGATGCACGTTTTTGGGTTTAAATTTTGAGTCGCTTACTTGCTAATAAACTAATGGGGTACATTTGCCATACATTCAAGGGAAAACATGTAAATTAGTCTTCAAATCTTGAAGGAGACCCATAATTAATGGGCAAAATAAAATATTGAATTTGGACATGCTCAAGTGGTGGAGATAATACTTTGGCATTAGTTTCCAATGACCAAAGATCCAACCCAAATATTGATGACAATTACCTAAGAAACATAAATTTAGGAGCATGAACAAGTTGAGGAAAAAGTTCAAAAGGAAGTAACCAAAACAAATCAACATTATGAGGAATGCAAAACACAAGAAATAGAAAACATGACCTCCAAGGCCTATTAGAATGGGGCCACCTAGTTCAAGCTCTAATATTCCTTCTACTACCCAACATTGTACCCCATTATAGGTTGATTTGTTTCTAAACATAAAATTATTCGACCATTACAAAGAAAATATGTAAGTATGTAGGTCCTAAGACCTACCAACCTACCTACCTATGGTTATGTACAACCTATTTAGCTACTAAAATAATTATTTATTTATATTTATTTATTCCATAATATAATTAATAACCCATGTGGCAAAAAAATTAATTGTGCGATGTGTCACAATTTTGGACCATCATTAGTAATCATAATGGACGATGGAGATCAATATTTCAAAAAAAAAAATTATGTCTAAAAATTTTCATGGTGCCACATGTCACGGATGCCAATGCCATGGAATTCATCCATATACCTATTTTTTAGTTTAATCTTAGTTCACTTTTAGTTAACTTTTAATTAAGTTTTAGTTCACTTTCACTTAATTCATAGTTCATTTTTAGTTGACTTTAGTTAAGTCCTAGTTAATTTTCAATCGATTCTTAATTAAGTCCTAGTTAATTTTTAGTTAAATTTCAATTAATTCATAGTTGATTTTATGTTAGGACTCAATGCACACATACAAGCTTCCTTAAGCTAAGTCCCCAAAAGGGTATAAGTAGAAATAGGACCCTTCATTTCTTTCAATTTGTTCAACATCAATTTTAGGCACGATCTTGCACCATAACCTTGTCATGTTCTTTTCATGTGTATGTTTGAATATGTTAGCATAATAAAGATCCATTTTCACGTTTGTTTTGCACATTTCATGTTTTTGTTCTTAGTTTTTGTGTTCTTGTTTTTGAATTGCATAATCTTATTTTGTTCCTTATTTGAAAGTTAGACTTAAATTTTTCTTTTTAGCCTTTGTTTTTGTGGATCTTTGTGTCCTTGACACCACGTGTTAAATTTTGATAGATGGATGACAATTAATGATGTCAACATGACATTGTGGGTGTAGTTATAGTGGAGTTGCATAATAATTGAAAATGAGTTATTCTGACAAAATTGCAATTGAATTGTAATGAGTTGCACCATATATATGGTGAGTTGCAGCTTTACAACGCATGTGATTTGTCCATTAGCATTCATGGTGTGTAAATACAATGAGTTGCAAATGTTTGATGTAATTCAAAAATTGAATTTAAGGCCATTTATAAAACACCCTTTTTTCTCATAATGTAACAACATAAATAGAGGTGCCATGTAGGCATGCTATGTAAACAATTTATAGACTCCATGTTCATTAGTGTGAATTGTGATAGTTATCATGGGCATTACTAATGGCATTATTGACATGTGTGAGTGACACATTACAAATGTAAGTTCCTTCCCACTCTTGAAGAGTAGGTGTAAGAACCATATTCATATGCCTCGGGATTTACGTCTCATTAAATTCATGATAATGTTTGCCTTTTCTTTCATGATGGGTAAATGCCATGGGTGGGGGACATTCTTCATAAGCAAGGACTTGTGATAGGCACCTTATTTTGGTAATCCCCCCCCCCGCAGGTTTCTACTAGTGTTGGGGGGTTTAAAAAATAGGTGAAAACCAGCCAGGGTTTCAAGCTAGTTCTCACCTTGAACTCCTCAAGGTGTCATTAAAGGTGATTTTTGAAACCTATTTAGAGGTTTTCACTAGGCTGAAATCTACCTTTTTGAAACCTTTTCACTTTACAATTTTTTTTAAATACCTTATTAAGGTATTAAAAGTTAGTAGGGTTAGGATGTTAGGAGTCAATAAGTGTCATTTATTGTGGGAGTTGGTAGTGGTAGGTAGGGTTTTAAAATAAAACAAAACAAAGGTTTCCTATGGCATTGCAAAGGCATAATTGCCCTTTTTTTTTCCTTTTCCTTTTTCATTCTCCATATCAAGCAAGGTGATTAATAGTTCCAAAGCATGCTTAAGCTTAAGTTCTTGTTTTTTGCTTGCTTAGTCATTGTAGTGATTAACATTAACTTGTTCTATTGGTATTTTAAGAAGCTTTTTTGCCTTGTTTTATTTGTGATTGTTAACATCCTTGTTGTGTTTTAGTGGTGTTTATTGGCGTTCATTGTTGTGTTGTATTGGTTATCATTAAGGCTCTTTGTTGCATTCTTTTAGTGCTCATTAGTGTTCATTGGCACTCCTTGATGTTCTGTTGATGCTTGTTGGTGCTCCATGGTCCTTTGTTGGTGTTTGCCAATGCTCTTCGATATGGTCTGTTGGTGCTCATTAGCACTTTGGCGTTCCTTGCTGTGACTTGTTGGTGCTCGTTAATGTTCTTTATTGAACTCTATTGTATGTTGGTGTTCATCAACATGTAGGTGTTCTTCACTATGCTTTGTTGGTGCTCATTGGTGTTCTTTATTGAAATTTGTTGTTTACACTAGTAGTAAAAAAATTGTTGTTTTTCTTCTAGTGTTATTGGTGCTCTTCGGCACATAAGTGTTTTGTGTTGTGCTTTGTTGGTGTTCCTTGTTGAGGTTTGCTAGTGCTCATCAACGCTCTTTGTTGTGCTTTGTTGGTGCTCGTTGATGTTCCTTGTTGAGGTCTATTGGTCCTCATTGATGCCTCACCTCATGTATTTTTTTGACCTTAGTGCTCGTTGGAGCTCTTGTTATGTTCTATTGTTGTTTGCTAATGCTCCTTGTTTTGCTCTGATGGTGTTCATTGGTTTTTAGACCAATATTTCCTTCCTACCTTCTTTTTGCAAGTGTGTAGGTTGGAAATCAAATTTTTTTTCTTTGATTGCACATTGAAGGTATTTAAATTTCTTTTTTTTGTATTTTATTTCTTTGAAATGTTAGTTTCCTTGTTAAGTTTTTTCATTTTTGTTGTATTGAAACGTGTGTTTTCAAAATTTTCAATGTTTGAAAAACTTTAATTAAACATATTGTATATATTTTGTCATGTGCAAGAACAAGCATGCATTTGCAAGGAAATTTTCACATTAAAATTTTGAAACCTTCTTTTTAACACATCTTTTACTTCAATAATCCTTTGATAATCCTTCAATAATCTTGTAAATGCTCATAATTGCTTTAATTGTATATTTTGTTTGATGTTTTGTGGGTACATTACTAATATTGCTCTAGTTGTTTTAAATTGTTAGTATTTTTTAAAAAAAAATTGGTAGATTAGGTAATTAAAATCAATACCCATAATTGTGGTAAAAATTATATTTATTTCTAAACTTTCCACCAAATTTTTTAATTTCTTTGAAGAAATGGAGTCAAATCAAAATGAAAATGTGATGATAATTGATGATGAAATGAAGGTCTAAATGAATATAATATGAAAAATGAAATTTTTGATGAATTAGTTTTCAAATAAAATAAAACACAACAAGACATGCTAATGTAGAAAGATAGGTTCCTAATGAAATGGAAAGAAACATGTTGAAGTATTACATGTATTCAAAGAAAAATATCAAGAGGTCATAATAAGAATGCAATTTGTTGGGCCTTTTATTGTGTAAATGATGATAAAGAAATTGATCTTGGAAATCTTCCAGTCCTGATATGTTTGTTTTGTTATGATAATTATGTGCATGTGCTTAATCCGAACATTAAAGAAAGAAAGGATTAATAACATATTATAAAACATACAGTATAGCAACTGGGAAAAAACATGGGGATAGTGATCATGCAACAATTGTCAAAAAAATTGAGGAAGAAGTAAATGTTGTAATAAGAGGACTTTTAAATAAATACCCAATAAAAAAAAAGATAAAATGTTGCAAGAAGTGTATCTATTTTTATTTTTTTGTCAAGGGTCCTTTTTAAAATGATAGTAAACAATAAAAAGATTTTCTGCAAGATTTAGGTTTCTCAATTGTGAAAAATCAACTACCTTTGTAGTTTGTGGAAAGTGTTTGGTTGAAGCATTTAATTTTATATCTATGTCCTTGAGTTGTCTTCCCTTCTAGAATTTATTTTGAATGAAATATACTTAAATTGGTGGAGAAAACGAAACAAGTATACGTTTTGCCAAAATTGGGAGACTATATATCTATAATAGCAAGTTTTGGATGTTTAAGGGAACACATGATATTTTGGCTCTAGTGATTAATTTTTTAGGTTTCGATTGGTAGCCTAAATAAGTGACTATTGGGTTGTTTGAAACAAGAGACATTACTAGACAAACCTTGGCTATGAATTTAACAAAATTGCTTGATCAACATGGGTTGAAAAAAAATAAAAATTGCATATGTGAAAGATGAAAGGTAAAAATTTAAATGTAGTGACAAGTGCCTTAAAATCAATTGTCAAATGTGAAATTTTAGGTTTAGATGAAAGTTTTCAAGGCACTTGTTTTGGCCATGCTTTTTTTAAAGCATTTCAATATGTTACAATTGATGAAAAGGTTTGCCAAAACCTTTGGTTTATATCAAGTCTGCCCAATTAGATTTGTAGAAATGTATAACTTTGCCTAAAAAATCAGGAAAGGGTAAACATGAATGGATTAAGACATGTTTAAATTCTAACATTCGCCTTAGAAAGTAGAATACTCCAGTGAAGACAAGGTGAATTTTTTTATCTTATACAAATTATTTTTCTTCTTTTTTTATTTAAGTTTTTTTAATTATTGAACTATGTTGTTTTGAAAGATATTTAACATTTGTTTACTTGTTGCAGGTTTGCAAGTAAAATCATTATGTTCCAAAAGGCGTTAAAATTCAAGGATGCTATCATCCTTTGCTACAACAAGTAGAATATTGTCAGAATTAGAGGCAAGGTGCACCTTCTTTTACTTGTCACATACAAATAATTGTTGAATATTGTTTTCTCTTGTGTTGTGAGTGCATGTGTTTTGAACTAGTCTAGTAGCCATTGGTTACTATTTAATGCATTGCAATCTACCATTACCATGTGCTTAAAATGTAGGGAAGAAATTACAAACCTACCTCCCCAAGTAAATTTGATTGATGATGATTTTGAAATTGCTTTTGAATTATTTTTGTTTGTTACCAATATTAAGGAGGTTTGTGGTGTTTTAGAATCATTCCTTTCTTTTTAAAGAAGATTTGAAAATAATTTTTTTTCATAACATGCCATGTTTAATTCTAGACCCCAAAGTTAAAAGCCTTTGTTTAGTTTCTTTGTTTATTAGTTGTGAAGAAGGGGTAAATATTGTTGAAGAATATCATAATGAACATTATATCCTATTCTTTTAAAATGCTATCATTATTTATAGCCCATTGCAAGTTGGATGTGTAGATCAAACAACAAATGCAAATTGTGATCTAAATACTTTCGAACAAACTCCCAACCTAAGTGAACTAGTGAGAGAATTTATGACCAGGGAAATGTTACCAAATGGATTCCAAGGATATGAAGTGCCCTTTTCAATGGTGGGCAAAGCATGAAACCATGTTTCTTATTGTTGTTTTTATGGTATGTTGAATCCTAGGGATTGTTGTGTCACAAATTGAGACTCAAAGGATTTTTTCTTTGGTAGGGATATTTACAAACTTGAGAAGTTGTTTATAATTGGAAAATTTAGAAAAGTTAATATTTGTGAAAAAAAACTAGCCAAATGACCTTGGAATTGATTGTAAACCACCTTTCAATTTAATAGAGCTAATTGAAAAGGATTTAGATTTTTGAGGATGAGTTACAAAAATTTGAAGGTTCTTTTGAACTTGATAATCTTTTGGACTTGGAAATTTTTTGTACAATCTATATAATATTTATTTGAACTTTTTTGGGAAAAAATAATAATAAATTCGAAACCAACTATTCGGCTTGTAAATTTTTTGTAGAATTTTTTTTTGGAAAAAGCAGAAATTTTGATACCCGTTGTCTAAGAACCATGTTTGAGAACTGGCTGATATGAACTGTTTGAGAACCAGCACTTAAAAACCTGGCTGAATTTTTTTTTCAAGTTTTTGAAACCCTCCCCAGGTCTGTTGAACAAATTGGAAAAAAAAAAGTGTTTAATTTTTGGTCAATTTTGTGATGTAGCCAAAAGTGACAATCATCCATAGGAAAATTTAGCCAAATTTGGCTCTGAACGCAGATATGGAAGTTAAAAAAAAACATTTAAAACACCCTTCTATATTTTTGGCTAACCTATTGAAAACCCAAATACAGAAATTTTTTACTGATTGAGAATTGTAATAATCATTTCATTTTCAAATTTTTAATTTCCCTTCTTGGCAAAATTTCCTCAGAAAAAGTATAGGCTGCATAGTCTTTGTGTGCTTAGGTCACTAAATTTTTGTTTTAATGAATTTTGTGATGTAGCTAAAGTGGCGATCATCCATAGGAAGGTTTCAACCAAATCTGGCTATAAACCAAATAGATATGAAAGCACAAAATTTTAGTCATCTTTCTATATTTTGTGTTTCTTGATAGAACCTTCAACTGATGTCCAAATATAGAAAATTGGCTATTTTTCTTCTTGGCAATTGAAACCCCCAAAAATCACTTCATTTTCAAATTTTGTGGCTGGTCATGGGCCATGACAAGAATCCCAACAATAGTGTAAATCCAACAGTGATAAGCTTGATGCAATTGAACCTGGTGGGTGGGGTCCCTTCCACTTTGTTCTTTTCTGATTTGAATGAGAGGAGGTGAGGACCAGCTTCTAGACTTGTTTTGTTAGTCTGGAATCTGCATTGCACTCTAGTGTATAACTTTGTTTTTGTTTTGCGTTTGTTTTGTTTTTTTTTTCCCTTCCTTTGTGCAGAAGGCATGCTAAAAAAGAAAAGAAAAAGAAAAAGAAAAAGGAAGTATAACTTTGTTGATGAGAAAATAATGGTCTCATTGAGTAATTATTTATTTATTTATCAAATTTCAGATGTTACATCATTGGCTAGCATTCCAAGAGAAGTTTAACCTTAAATGGCGACATGTTTCTAGTAGAATCTGTCTAAACGTTTAAACACTAAAAACCATTAGTTAAGAAACTGTGACAAAACTAAAAAGCAGAGTCCAAATGAGGCTATTTTTCATTTCGCCTAAGATAATTTTATTTTTTTTTGAAAATTGAGGATTTTTTTCAGAAAAAATGAGAATATATTGTGACATAATATTCCATTTTTAAATTTTAAATTTCTGATTTTGGTGAAATTTTGCACAGAAAAAAAGGCTGGTCCCACTGTTACAAACTAGGCTTTTTTAAAACCTTGAGACTAGATGCAGGCTGCTGTAGCAAAGCTAAATTTGCAAAAATCAGAAAGAAAAAAAAAAAAAGCGTCAGATCTGGTTATTTAAAAACCCTAAAAGAAGAACTGTCCAGGTTCATGAAAGGACTGGCAAAGAAAACTGGTGAGGTTTAAAGGCAATTATTTGACTCTTTCAAAAATTTGAGAGCTGTGGGTTATATACATAAGATCCAGGTATTTGATTTTTTAAAGAACCACCCTGATACCCAAGGGGCAGTTCCTAATACCTGCCCGAGCACTGGTAGCTAGTTGTTATGCTTTTACGAAGAACCTCCTCTCATTCTGGTTTAGAAAAAGAAGTTGGGATTGTCTTGGTTTTGATTCCAATTCCACACATAAAACAGAATTTTAAGAATCTGGTTTCAGTTCGTGTTCTGTGAAACCATAACACTCAGTTCTAGTTGTTGAGCCCCAATTTAGATCCAATTCTTACTTACAAACCAGGACTGCAATTGGTAACTAAAGTCATTGTTATTTTAAAAAACATGCACTACAACAAAAATTGAGAGTGGAGTTCACTAGTCCTCGTTCACTAAAGTAACAAATTCATTGCATTCTCACTAAGTCCCTATTCATTCAAAATGTAGTGAACTCATTTAAATCTAGTGAAATCATTTGATGTATAGAAAGACACCTCCTTTTGTTATAGTACATTGGTTTTGATTCAACACATAAATAAAACTGGTAATCAGGTTATAATTTTAGTGCTTTCAAAATGTGTTTTTTGATTTCCATTATAGTTCCAGTTTTCAAAATCATTATCAGTTCAAACTGGAACAGACAATTCTTACACACCAAAGTGGGGGGGTCACAATGAACCAGAACCCACACCATCCACTGGATGCCTGTTATTACTCAGTTATGGATGAACCTGAACTGAGTTAATATTTGGTTTCACCTTGGTAACCCAATCCTGTGGCAAATAGGTCTCATGTGTAGGTAGATAGGTAGAAAAATAGGTAACTACTAGGTATGTAGATGGTTTATACATAAGTAAGGCTGTTTTTACTACCTACCTACTGACAACCTGCTTGTGAGTTGTTAGTAGGTAGATAGAAAAAACCAGCAACCCAGTTAACTAGGGAAACTAAAACTCAACAGAAAATTGTTTCATGACCACTTACCATTCATCCTTCAGGTGCGCTGATGGGTGCTGGTTCACGATGGCCCCAAACTTGGTACCTGCCAAAAATTGGTTGTTGCCTTCTATCCTTTGTTAATTTGAGCTACTGACTTACCTGTTTTTTTTCCCTAGCTTAAAAATTAGTCTAGTTAGGTTATGGGGGCAATAATTTCCCTAGTTGGAGCCAGTAATTAAATGCCACGTCAGCAAACTTGAACAAAACCTCCACCGAGATCGTTTTAATGTTACGAGAGGAGATGCTTTTGAAGTAACATAACCCATACCCCTTATTTGGGCCTCCAAGACCGTTTTCTCTCATCCAAGGTGGCTTACTTATTGTTTCTCATCCCCACCCATAGATATGAAATTTGCAACTGTAAAAGATGGGAGAGACTACTTAGATAATATACCACTTGGAGCAATCATGTTATCTAGCCAAATCAATAATAAAATATTATATATATATATATATATATATATTCTGCAGTGATTTATGCAGGATTCAACATGCACATATTTTGGCCCATAGCCCAAATTATTATCCCAAACAGGCATAAACTTGACTGTACTTCTTCCAAAGTTGTGTGCATGGCCAATGGAGCTGCTCTTAGTCAGCTGGGAAAGTCTTGGAAGTGTTGAGTCACATATAACTACAACTACAATAATAAGATGTGATTAAGCATATACTTCTTTGAAGGGAAGTGAGTGGTGCTGAGTGGGTGACCCTGCAAAAATATTTTTCACATCTAAGTTTAGGTTATTTAATTTTTTTTGCAACCCCACACATAAAACTGAAACTGACGCTGCAGACAGGTGGGGGACTACTAATAGCAAACCACTTGGACCAATCAGCATGATCAGCTAATCAGAAAACATGGAATAGCAGTGAGATCATATTTATTACACTCTTCTCCTGCACGTGCACAGCTTCGCTTGGCTTGTGCCAGCCTAATCAAACTCTGCAAAAGATGCAGGAGCAAAACCATTTTCCTGAGCTAAACCGGCATGTGTTTGGCTGTTCTTCATCCAATTTTAACGTGGAGGGTGACATACTGCCCACCACTAGGGATGATCTAACAACTAGATTTAAATTGAGCCAAGGTATCAAAATGTATGCACATTTTAAAAACTATATGTAGTGAAAATAAAATCCATGTAAATCATCGCCACATTTTCAATATCACAAAATTTTAATGAAATTCATAAAGTAATATATCTTTGCAAAATTTGTGGGTTTCTGTTTATTGTTTACAATTTTACGTCCATTTGGGACTAGAGAGTTTATTAGATGAAAGGTAGATCATGGAGGACAGATTGTCCTCTGGTACTGGTAGCATGCCACAAACTTGACCAGGGCGATTGTGTTCGTAGTCTGCATGAACCTAGCAAGAGTGTTCGTGTGGGTGAGGAGCAGGGTTGAACAAAAGTGTTCCCTAACTTTCTGTGTATTTGGACAGACAAGGAGCAAGTGTTCTTCATCCTCTACCTTCCCCAAGTCGTAGCCTCAACAAAGCTTCTTTGCACGCCCTTCCACACACCTAACATTACTTTAAGCTACGTGTTGCCACACCGAAACTGAGCCAAAGCTTTCTGCAGTTGAACACAACTAATGTCACACAATTAGTTTTCGCTCTCATATGACATACCTTTGAAGCTCAAATATCTTGTCTGCACGTTAGTCCCGATCTTGCAATTAGTAAAAAGCTTTTCAATGAAAGTTAATCACATATTATCTTTCACCTTCTTTACACTCAACATTGTGTGGGGAAAACCTGGAAGGGGTGTGGCCCTAGCCTCTTGGTTAATCGGGCCTCTCGTCATAGATCTAGCAGTAACTAGCTGCACTAGCTATAGCATGGCCAACTTAGCCACTTGAGCTCCCATTCGTACATTGTGCGTGTTGCACCAAAGTACTTGACTTTTTGCCCAACCTTTCACCCATGCTAGATAGGTCGGATGTATGTGTGTTGTCCTAGGAACCGTTCTTAGCGGCAGTTGAACAGTCTTTGCTTGGAGCGCACAGGTCATTGCAAGCTGAGGCGCCGTTTCCAGTGACGGTTGAATTGGAGGCAAAAATCTTGCCACCTCTTGGGGCTGATTTTAGAGTAGCCATTTTTTCATGGATCCAACCCAACATTTATTTCCTGCAACAAGCATAGTGAGCTGGGTTTCCCATGCATTTCCCAAGATGCGGTTTTTAGTGACCGTGCTCACACGGTTATAGTAAAACAATGCTTGTCCCCATGCAAAGTGTTCAAAGGGGAATTTGCCAAATTATGTTAGCACGATGGACGTGCTGGTTGTTTTTCACACCCTGAGCAGGGATTTGAAGAACCTTTGGTACACTATTTCAATAACCTTTATTTTTTTGGAGTTCACCTAAACCTCACAGGTATAGCTTGCTATGGAATGCACCAACGTGTTGAAGAGGCCGCATCGTAGTTTAACGTCCATTGTCGCAACCCTAACCTTGGGCTTGTGACCAGAGCAAGGGCTTGCAAAGTTGCGGGCCAAGAGGGAAGCCCGGGGGTCACATCTTATGTTCCCAAGAGTGCAAAAGAGTGTGAGGGAATGAACTTTCACATTCTCAAGTGAACTCCCATTTTGGGTTTAGGGTTTAGGGTTTAGAAGGTGATTGCAGGGGTTAAAACCCATTGGATTAAAGAGTTTTTATATCATTGGAAAGATATTGAAACGTAGATGTCTAAAATGGGATCGTATGACCCATTTGGACATCTGAAACACAAGTTATGGCCAAAAGAAAGGTCGGGAGTCAAATTGGCAATTTGACTCTTGACCACTAAAAGTCGAGAATTGACTTGATTTCCTTGTGTGTAGGTGACGTGCCACATACCGTTGGAAAGCTCTCGATGAGGGCTACAACTTTGCTTTAGACCTCATCTCAATCAGAGGTTTGCACACAAAGTTAAAGGGCCCCAAAGTTGCGGAAGTTCTAACTTTGGGAATTTCGGGACTCCCATTTGGGAGTCCCAGGACAAAATGTCATTTGGATGTGGGCCTCGTGGAGAGGCACAAAGTTTAATATAAGGGAGAAGGTGGTGGCTTCCCCCAAGTCCGGGCTGTGGTGAGTTTTGTGAGTCCAAATTTGTCCATGGCTCGTCCTAGCACCAAAAGTGTTCCAACTATGCACTAACCAACTTGTTGTTTGGTTTGTGCAAGTACGTGTGAGTGATTGAAGTGCTTTTTAATCTTCCTATTCCCATCCTAGAGCTCTAGCACGCCTTTCTACCCTCGAAGTGCTACGAGTTAAGGAGTATGCCCAACTTCCTATTCTTCCGTTGTTTTCATTTTAGACTCACATTTGAATCTCTTGAGGAGGTTGGGAGTGTGTCATCTATAATATGTAGCTCCACACAGTGTCGGTTAAGTGCGAATAGTGAATGCCTACTAGCAGCTGTTAGATGTTCCACTACACTATCTAGGTTCGAGGTGGTTTTGAGCAGGATCCCCAGGTATTTGAAGGTGTGCACACGCTGAATAACGTCACCTTCGAACATAAATTCTTGACATGGGTGAGTAGAATTGAACACCATGATTTTTGTTTTTTTCACGTTCACTGTAAGTCCACATTTAGCACAGAACTATTGGAGCACGTTTAATTATTGTTGTAGTCCCACCTCTGACTTCGACGTAAAAGCGAGGTCATTTGCAAAAAGCAATAGCCATACGTGCACGTCTGCTAGGGCCAGTGCATCACATTTTCTGCCGTTTAAACACCCTTTTAGGGCATCCAAATATATCCCAAACAATAGGGGGCTGAGAGGATAACCTTGTTTCACACCTTATTGACACATGAAGCTGGAGGTTACACCCTTGCTTGGGTGGTTAATGCGTACGGTATCCTTAACGTACATCACTTGTGGGCATTGTAAGAAGTGTCCCTCCACCTCGAGGCCAGGTAACACTTGTCAAAACACTTCACACGACATAGTATCGAATGCCTTTTTTAAGTCCATAAAATAGCAATATAGTGGCTTCTTTTTTGCCTTGCTTTGTTTTATCAGAGTTTGTAATATGATGAGTTAGTCAATAGTGCGGTAATCTTTGCGAAACCTAGTTTGACCCTTGGCACATAGCCCATGTTGTTCAGTCCATTCGTTCAACCTTTTGTCCAGGATCATAGTGAACAACTTTGCTAGGATAGGCTTAATTGTTATCCCCCTATAGTTGTCAAATTTGGAGGCATCGCCCCCTTTAAAAAGTGCGTGGACCACCCTAGTGGAAAGGGCTTCTTGAAAGCCTTCCTCTAGAAAGCAGTTGAACGTTGCCAATAGTGGCATGTGTAGCAGCTCTCCCGCATCCAAAATGAATTTAATTTTCATACCATCCAAACTAGCAACCTTGTTCTTTTCTAGTTTTTTCAGTGGTTGAAGTAGTTCAGCAAGTGTGATATCTGTGTTCAGGGTGTGGTTAGGTGGAGGTTCGGTCACCTGAGTGAAATGATCAGTTTGCAGCTGTATGGGTGGCGAAGATTGGCCAACTACCCCGCGGAAGCCTTCCAAAAGCGTAGTTGCACTGATCTTGTCCACAACGAGTGCCTTTGGCCGGTACTTTTTCCAAAATGAAAGCGCATCCACCTTGGCAAGCACACACATATGTTGAGCTTTTGTAGTTTCCTAAATTTTTTTTTTCCTTTTTAATAAAATTTTAAGTTTACTTGCTTGATGTTTAGTAGCGTGCGAATCGGGGTTGGCTTTCAGCCAAAGCTTCATCTCACGTTTCACTGTACGGTAGTCAACGTCAAACCAAGGTTTATGGTAATGTCTTTCTATGCAGCTCCCTCCCAAAGGCTTGTTGCCAAAAGTAGACTTTGTTGTAGCACTCACACATTGCTGTAGTAGGTCAGCTAATTCATCTGCCCCCAGATGCCCAATTAAGTTAACAACCAACAAGTTTCCAAGACTTGATGTTAGGACAAGCTGATACTCTTCAACTTTTGATTTATCATATTTGAACCTAGACAAGATTTTTTTTGTTACAACCATATGTTGTGGTTTCAAAATGTAAAAATGACAAAATAAAAATAAAAATATGTTTTTAAATTTATAACATGAAATATGTATAATTTATAAATTTATGTAATATTGTGATGGAAGTTTGCACAAAATTATGTGATTTTTGTATATTAAACATGAACATTTACGTATAGCATTTAGAAATAATGTTTCATTTATTTAAATATTCAAAATGTTGAATATGTACATATATTATTCATATTAATCATGATATGAAATTCATACGATTTTTATCCAAACTTTGAAAATCAAATTTCATACAAACCTATGAAACTTAGTAAGTTTGTGATGACAATTTATAATCTTTGAATTTGTGATGATATTGCACCATAGTGACCTCTTATTGGGCCATTGACTTGAGAATTTTGTTGTATGGAAGTGTAATTTTGGGATTGGTTGTAAGCAATTTTATTTTTTTAAATCTGTGAAGTAGGTGCATTAGTGATCATGCACAACAAGAATGAACCAAATTTGATTAGAGGTTCAATGGATGGGGAAGTACAAAATTTTAAAACTTCTCCTATGGTTTGTTGACCTGTTGGAACCCACTCTCTAAATATGGTGACTTTAGATTTTATTTTTTCCTCACAATGTGAGGACTTGGGCCCATTTTTTTCATAAAAAACCCTTTGTACCTTTTACACCAGCCTTTTTTCTTTTTTTGGCTTGCCAAAACTTCACCAAGAGGAAAAACAACAAAATTGTGAGTTGGATTAAGAATGTGATTTGTTTCATCAAAAGTTACAAGCTCCCAAAATTAGAAGTCATCCAAGGGTGATGAAAATTGGAATCTTTCATCACAATTCTTGATATCAAGCTTGAGGTTCAATGCAAATGACAAACTCATAGGTTAGGTATTGCAGTTATAGAAGGGGAAGTTTTGATCCCTAGCGTGCTTGACTTGGGGGATTCACCCAAGTAGTCAAGCCAATAGTCCGTAAGATTCTCCTGACTTTGTTTATTCAGCACAAAGCAACTGCTGCAGTGGTGATGGGCAAAAGTAATGGTGGCCAATGCAACCCCCCCTGAGAGAGTTTAGCTCTACCCCCCCTCCCCAATATTATAAGCAAACTTGTTTGTCAGGTAATGTCCCATGTCCAAACTCGAACAACTTCCAAACCACATCAACGGGCATATTTAGAGCATAGACTCAAAGAAGAAGGAGACTCGATAGCTGCCTTTTTCCAAAAGCTAGCTACTTAAATAGACGGAAAGAAAGGAAGAAAAAAAAAAAGATTGTTGGTGATAAATGGACGGAGGGGTAGGGGGAAGAGCTGAACCAATTCAAAAGAGCCCAAAAGAACGGAGAGATTTTATTATGTAACAAGTCGCTAGTGACTGACAAAATATGAGATTCTAAATGTCTTGGTGTGTAGGGACATGCGTTGTGTGGAGCTTTGATAATATGCACCCAATGAAACTTTATACAAATCCTCCCCCCATTGCCCCATCGAGAATAATACAACATAAGTAAAAACAAAACACAAGCCATTTACCTAAGTTTTACGACCTATTCACCCTTAAAAAGAAATGCACTACTATAACAAACAAAAGGGAATACCAACATAAAAAAATGAAAAAAAAAAGAAACTTTGGTTTATATTTTATTGTATATACAATGAAAGGAATGTGTACAATATTTACAAACGGTTTTAAACTTACCGGAGAAAATGAGAGGGCGATGATGACTTTACAAATGTATCTTGAAGAAGTTATAAGCTACATCCACCACCATGGGTGGAAAAAAAAAAACCTTCATCAAATTTTGTTTTGAAGTTATAGGCATGAAGATGGATCATTCACTGGCGTGGGTGAAAAAAAAAAAAAAAACCCTTCATCAAATTTGTTTTTTGAAGTTATAGGCATGAAGATGGATGACGATAATCTGACTATACTTTGTGTAAGGAGGGGCAAAAAGCTGATTCTGAATGTCTTGGACCATTATGGACAAGGTTTCGAAACTTCAAGAATAGTGCTAAGGATCTGAAAGGATATCCTAATCCTCTCCCTCTTACCTATGTTAAAACTCTTCAAAACATAACACCATATAGATTTTATTTGAGAAAATAAAATGTTTTTTGAAGTAGGTGAATATGGAGGAGACCCAACCTTGAATTCTTCCTCTTGATACTAATGAAAAGAGACCATTATATATGAAGAGATGAAATAAAATGAAAATGTATAAAGGAAACTTATTGGATTGAAAGGAAAGGAAAAAAGAAAAGAAAATCAACCAATCAATAGATCATCAATTGAACTAAACCTTGGCAATGGTTTCCATTAAGTTCCTCAAGGAATTGAGATGGAGATGGGAGACCTTGAAAAACCTAACCTTACAAGAAGGTTTTTCCAAAGAACATTTTAATTTTGTGCTACAGTTGAATGCCCCCCTCTCAAGCAAGTGTTGTTGGTGCCATTTTGATAACTGATGACCGACACATGTTGCTTGTTGTCGAGATCTTTCCAGCATGTTAGATGCTTTGTCGCACCTGTAGCTTATCCCGAGTGGGTAGAGATTGAGATTAAAAAGTTTAACATGTAAGTACTTTATCTACTTATGCAACCAACCCAAATAATTGGGCAAGTAAGCATGAAAGAAGTACTTCAGATCCACAAAAGACCAAATGCCACAAATTCACTCCAATAGTTATCCTTGCCAAGGAGAAATGAAATTGGATACTATAACAGAAAAAACAAAAGATTAATTGTGTAATGTGTTCTTAAGGGGAAAAAAAAGAGAAAAGAAATACTAGAGTGAGACCCTTAATTTGCTCCTACATTCAAGGATGTTTGCCCCCAACTATTTTCATTTGAAATGTTGGCCTAAATTTAGGTTTTGATCAAATTCCCCATGAGACTCATGATCCCCCTACACCCCTCCCCCTAAAATGTTGGCCTAAAGTTAGGTATAATCTAAGGGGGAACTGCTAGTTGAATACCTACATATTTGGATGGGAGACCCATTAGTTAATATGAATTTCTTCTTAATTTTATAGGGTTGGATTTGAAAAAGAAATGTTGTAGTAGGTGTTGACTTGGAGGGGGGGTGCTTTGCTAGGCTTTTTTTTTGTTGGGTATGGGGTTGTAATATGTCAGCTTGGCTGATGATTGCATGGAACATTTACGCAACAGCAATCCTAACTTAAGTATGCTCGGAAGAAGTGTGTGTCTCCTAACTTAAGTATATGTTCCCGAAGGCTGTGTCTCCCAACTTTAAGTATGTTTGGAAGTGTGAGTTTCCTTATAACTTCAAGTAAGTTGGGGAAGTGTGTGTGTCTCCTTCAAGATCGCAAAGAGATACATAAATTGGTACACAACAAAAAAGAAGAACCTTGATGGGTTTGTTTTGTAGGCTGGAGAAAAAGCTGGCAAATAACATGTCATAAATGCTCCCCTCTCCACCCCCCAAACCTTTCTTTCTTTCTTTATGAAGTGAACTTTATTTAGGGTTTGCTGGAGGCTGATTATTAGCTGCCAAATAGGTAGCAACTAGCAACTTAAACTTATCCAATGCTCCCCTCCCTCCAACCTTGGGATTATTCTAAACATTAGAATTGTACCATGCTCGGCTAAATTCATGGTCCTTGAGTCCAAATTTAATGTATCCTGGGTTATATATAGCCACTACTAATAAGAGGCCTCACTCAAGAAGGTGAAGTTAGAAGCAAAAATAGTTTGGGCAATCACTACTAAATGTGTTGGTCACAATAGCCATGGCAGCTGCTATCTCTCCCTCAATAGCCATGACACTCTTTTACAACACCCATGGGACCTTTTTCTTTATTAAAAACAAATTCACCACATGGGAACTCAAATGAATGAAGGGCAATGAAAACCAAGGGTGGTGAAACAGCAATGATTTTGGCCACCATGGATGAAGGGTCCAGGGGGTTCAAAAGGAAGGGGAGAATACCAAAAAAAACAAGAAAAAAGAGAAAAAAAAAAAGGTCCCATGGGTGTTGTGGAAGGGTGCCTTGGCTATTGGTGTGGGGACAGCAGCTGCCATGGCTATTGTGACCAGTGCAGCTTCATAGTGATCACCCAAACTATGTTCTCCCCCCTTCACCCTGGCGGTTTCATAACAAGCTTTAATTGGGGTAAATAAAAAACCAAAGAAATATGAACTTTCATAGGCAAATAAGTAACAAGTGCAATCCATCTTTACTTTGAAAAAAGAGACAAAAAAAAGAAAAGGATGAAGGCCACTTTTGCCCCTTTTTAAATATGCTATATGTATATTATATATATGCACATACACATATATACATGGGGAGTCAATGAGAACTCAAGTAAAGATACAAAATATAGCACTCAATAAATTGCCCCCCAAAAAAAACCAATTGTTTGGAATATAAACAGGTTTTGAAAAATTAATTCACCCCCTCCTTCCAAAAGAGAGAGAAAGTCCTTGGGAACATATTGGCCAACCATGTTAGTGTGGGATGTTTGGGTTGTTAAAAATGCACATCTTCTTCCAAATTGGAGGGAGTAGTAGAAGACTTGGCCAACCACACTAGTGGAGGAAGTTATAGTAGTTCAAAATGTCCTTCAGTCTTCCAAATTGGAGGGAGTGGAAGACTTGGCCAACCGTGTTGGTGGGGGATGTTATGGTAGTTAGAAACATCCATCTTCTTCCAAATTGGAGGGAGTGGAAGACTTGGCCAACCATGTTAGTGGGGGGTTGTTATGGTAGTCAGAAACATCCATCTTCGTCCAAATAGGATGGAGTGAAGACTTGGGCAACCATGTTAGTGGGGGCATATTACGATAGTTAGAAAATCCATCTTCTTCCAAATTGAAGGAAAGTGGAAGAATTGGCCAGCCAACCATGTTAGAGGGAAATGCTATGGTTGTTAGAAACATGCTTCTTCTTCCAATTTGGAGGTAGTCCTTGTTGTCCCAACTAATTGATGACAAGTCAAGAGATATGAAGATAGGGTGGTGGGAGGGAAGAATTTGTCATTGTTCTCATCATCGATCTCATATCACTTTGTCACAAATAGGCCTTGTCACAAGTAGGCCAATGTCCCTCTGAGAAGGTGACATACAATACAATTAGTGGGCAAGTTTATTACAGAACTCAGTTCTAAGTGTCATTGGCCAGGGTGAATGAGCACCCATGTTGGCACTTTCACCTCTTTGAGTAAGGCCTCTTAGTGTGACTGTAAAGCACTGCCTGGATTTTTCCTTTGTATTTTCAGCTCCCTTGCCTGCTTGAGTATAGGCCCTTCCGTGATTTTCAACCTGTTCCCTCGGCCTACCGGCCTGGCCACAGATCTCAAATCATGGAAGGGCCTGTACTCAGGCCCTTCTCCTATACGTATTAAGCCCAAAAAATGTTAGATTTGTACCCACTCAGAGACCTTCATTTAATCTAAGCAAATTTTTTGGGGTAATATTTGGGAATAATTTAAATGGATTTTGAGATTTTAACCATGGTAACAATGTGAGTGTTGGTTCATCCAAGGCCTAAGCTATGGTCTAACCAGATAACTTTTTATACCTCCTCTTTTGGTCACCATCTTCTTCTTGGGGCCACGCCACCTTGAGGAGAAAGGCACAAGGGGCATTAGTTCACACCCAAACCATTAATTAATAGGTAGAGTGACAATGGAGAAAAGAGAGAAATAGTTAGAAGACCCCTAAGTAGATCTTGTTTATATTACAAGTACGGAAGTTATATGGGTTATGGGCCAATGGCCAGGTGATGATGAACAGCTTATGAACACCGATGTCTGACTTTATCATTTGTTGCTAAGTGGAAGGTGTACATTTAGAGAATGAAATTTTAGTACCCATCTATGTTGATCCCGTCCCATCTGTTTGATCCTTTTTGGTTAATCGTACTTGGAGGTTTCTTAAGGGGCTTTACAGGATTGTGATAAGTGAGTGTTAATGAGACAATGATAAAAATTGTAACATCATTTAACTAACGACAAATAAAAAAAGGGAACTTAAGCTCAAATTTTTTGCATGGGACACGTTTTTACTTGAGTGTGGTAGTCCTTCAGTCACTTATCTACTCTGAACCTGAAACCCTAAACCTATTCAAGATCGATAACCAACAAACAAGAGCAACAAAAACTGACATCCCACTTCTCGGTGGGCTCCGTATCATTAAAGAAGAAAGTGTGGGCGGGGAGGGCGCGGGGGGGTGTCATTAACCTTGGTTCCAAAAGGAAATACTTA